>JACCDU010405564.1_pt1 | contig 21262 bp, 23 predicted proteins | sample 7446081 | NCBI WGS metagenome assembly JACCDU01 (sample SAMN15323447, study PRJNA562643) | freshwater metagenome | isolation source: river surface water | place: USA:Blue River Watershed | collected 2017-08-17
GCGGCAACCGGTGGTATTTTGGAATTATTAATTAGAGATAGAAATATCTTATTAGAAAACCAAGATCCAGAAGCTGATAAGAAGTTTATGATGAAATTGATGAGAGCTACTATGGAGAAATTGAAAACTTTCAAAATGACTCCAGAGCAAAAATTAGAAAGTTTAAAATCATATAGATTATCTAAAGGAAATAGAGAAAAAGAACAACAAGCCAAAGATTTGGCAAATTTATTAAAAGAAGATTTATCGGATTCTAAAAAACAAAATATACAACATTTTATAGAATATGCAACTAAACGATTAAAATTAAAAGAAAATCCAAAAATTACATTGATTGGTGGAAAAGAATATGGTAATGTTAAATCATCTTTAGGTGGTTATAGTCCTGAAGATAAAACAATATATGTTGCAACCGAAGGAAGATTAACTGCTGATATTTTAAGAACTATTGCACACGAAATGGTTCATAGAAAGCAGGATGAAATGGGATATATAAAAGATTCAGTAAATGATGGTAGAGATGGTTCTAAAATAGAAAACCAAGCTCATTCGATTGCTGGAATCCTAATGAGAGAATATGGTAGAATCAACAAACAAATCTATAACGAAGATGTGAATGTTGATGTGGATAAAGGGGATACAGTCTTAATGGGTAAGTTCAAAAATAAGAAAGTACAAGTTAAAGATATTGGAACTGATGACCACGGAATGCCAACAATCAATGGTAAGCAAGCTACAACATTTAGAACTACCGATGAAGCATTTACAAAGGGACAATTGTTTGCTGGTAAAATGAAGGTAGGTGGTAAGCCTGTAAATGTAGAAGTTGAACTATTAGGAGCAGACAATAAAAAAAAAGAATTTATAACTCGAATCATACATGTTGATAAAGGATACGAAAGGCAATTACCAATAGGCTCTACATTATCTATACCTGCTAGAATCTTTAGAACACCGGGTGGTGGTTGGAGAAAAATTAAAACACCATCAGTATTTAATGAAAAAATCAGTGCTCATACATATGATTCAGGTACTGAAGGTGAAGAAGATTTTACAAAACACCATGCAACATCAATGTATGCACCTGATATGGGATATGGAGCAGAGCCAGATACTTACGATTTTGATGATTTAAAAGATACAAAACCTGGCTATCAAACCCCTTCTCAAGATAAAGATACTGAAGATAGAGGATATGAACCTGTAAAATCTTTTAAAAAATCTCTTAATGAAGGTGGTGCATATGGACATATGAACCATCCATTTGATATTTCAATGAATCTTACATTTGGTGATTTGAAAAAAATTATCAACAACGCTTTAGACGGCAATTTAGGAGTGGTTAGAGAGAAAACTGATGGACAGGCATTAGCAATCAGTTGGAAAAATGGTAGATTAATTGCGGCTCGTAACAAAGGGCATTTGGCAAATGGTGGTGCAAACGCTTTAGATATGAGTGCGTTGGCATCCAAATTTGGTGGTAGAGGTGCATTGAGTGATGCATATAATTTCGCAATGAAGGATTTATCTGCGGCAATTAGTGGATTGGGAGAAAAAGAAAGACAGAGCATATTCAAAGATGGTTCGGCTTTTTGTAATTTGGAGGTAATATATCCTGAAAATGCAAATGTAATTCCTTATGGACAATCTTTATTGATATTCCATAATGTGGTTGAATATGATGAAAAAGGCAATGCAGTCGGAGCAGTAAAGGGTGCTGAAAGTAAATTAGCATCAATGATTAAAAACATAAATGCACATGTTCAATCAAAATACACTTTACAAGGGCCTCCAATTACAAGGTTACCAAAAGATGAAAAATTAAGTTCTCAAAAGGGTAAATTCAATGGAATGTTATCCAAACTACAATCTGAATTTAATTTATCAGATAAAGATGGTGTTGCTGAATATCATTATGCTTGGTGGATGAATTTTATAAATAAATCAAAAAAGAATTTATCTCAATTAGAAAAAGAAGGTTTGGCGAGAAGATGGGCATTCGATAATAAATCATTTACAATTAAATCAGTTGCAGATGAAGATGCTAGAAAATGGGCAGATGGTGTAGATAAAGATGCAAAAGATAAGATTATGAAAGGAAATCTTCGTAAATTTGAAGATATCTTTTTAGGAGTTGGAGCAGAAGTATTATCATTTATGAGTTCAGTACTAACTGCACAGCCTGATTCAGCATTACAATCAATAAAATCATCACTTGAATCATCTATATCAGATATTAGAAGTGGTGGTAGTGAAGCTCAAATAAAAAGATTAGAAAAGGAATTGGCTAGATTGAATGCTATTGGTGGGTTTGAAAAATTAGTTCCAAATGAAGGATTAGTATTTTTCTACAAAGGAAATACCTATAAATTAACGGGCACATTCGCTCCGTTGAATCAAATTTTAGGAATTTTTAAGTTTGGAAGATAAATCGTATATATATGTATATATAAATAATTAGTTATAATAATAAAATATGGCAACAAGAAAAAGTTTTGACGAAAAAAGTAAAGGGATGCATAAATCCCGTAAACTGATTATCGATACAGTATTTGGTAGAGAAGATAATACTCAAAGAGTATTTGGTTACGAAAAAGAAGCTGAAAAGAAACGAGAAGTCGGTGAAAGATGGGTAGACTCTGAAGGTAAGGAGTGGGAGCAAAAAGAAGGATATATTACTAATATTACCAAAATGGATGATGTTAGAGAATATCTTAAAAAATTAACCACTTGTAAAGGTGAAGATTGTAAAACTATTCAATATAGTAGCGCAGATAAAAAACTTATTGTAAAAACGGGGTTATGTGCTACTTGTTTGGCTAAATTGGAAACAAAATTAAGAGATGATGGAACTTTTCCATTTTATGAAGATTACAAAATAACTTTAAATAAGCTTTCATATATTAGAGATTTAAAACAACAATATGAAGAAAATTTAAAAAACTTAAAAGACCATTTTGAAATTGTAAATGAAAATGGAACTATATCAAAGTGGGAATGGCAAGTTGATATTGAAAAAGTAAGACAAGATTTAAAAAACGATATTGATGGTGCTTACGATGCAATAGAACTTTTATTGCAAAGAAAAGTAGCATTAGAAAGTAAGTTACGAGAAATGAATCATTCGGAATTAATAAAAAATTAAATTATGAAAAAATTTTTAAGCATTAAAAACATTGCAATTGTAGTATTAATTATAATTGTTTTGTTAGAAGTATGGAACCCAGGCGGAGTTATGCCAGGAAGAACTATCAGAATTGATGGTAAAAAATATGAAGTTATTAAACATGAAATTGATACAGTAGATGTAATCAAAACTAAAGTTGTTACTAAAAAAGGAGATGATATTTATCACGAAACAATTGTAGAAAAGGAAGTTTTTATTCCAGCAAATGTGGATACAGCCGCATTACTTAAAGATTACTATTCAAAGGTATTATATAAGGATGTGTTAGTATTGCCTGATTCATTAGGAACTGTATCCGTAATAGATACGATTTCACAAAACAAAATTTTAGGTAGAACATTTGATGCTAAAGTAAAAGAGAGAACTATCAAAGAAACTACGATAGTAAAAGAACTTCCAAAAAACCAAGTTTATTTTGGATTTAATGGAGGATTTAATAAAACTGATGTAGTTTCTAATATAGGAACTGGATTAATACTTAAAACCAAAACCGATAAAATTTATCAATTAGGAGTTGGTGTTGCAAATAGAGTAGTAGATGGTACTAATGGTGGATTAACTCCATATATTGGTGGTGGTGTTTATTGGAAAATAAAATTAAAAAAATAATGAGTGTTCAAGGGCAACCAAAGAAAACACTTAAAGAAATAATTGCTGAAGAATATCGTAAATGTGGGCAAGACCCAATTTACTTTATGAAAAAATATTGCATGATTCAGCACCCGGTGAGAGGAAAAATACCCTTTCACCTTTATGCATTTCAGGAAGAGTGCTTAACAGATTTTAAAGATAATCGTTTTAATATTATACTAAAAAGTAGACAATTAGGATTATCAACTCTTTCTGCTGGATATATTCTTTGGAAAATGATATTTAACCAAGATTTCAATGCATTGGTTATTGCAACAAAAGTTACGGTAGCAAAAAATCTTGTAGAAAAAGTTAGAGTTATGCATGACCTTCTTCCCGTTTGGTTGAGAGATGGTGGAACAGCAGCAGCGGAAGATAACAAATTATCACTTAAATTAAAGAATGGTTCACAAGTAAAAGCAATCGCATCTTCCCCAGATGCCGGACGTTCTGAAGCACTATCTTTATTGGTTGTGGATGAGGCCGCATTCATTAGAGATATCGATGAAATTTGGTTATCAGCACAATCAACTCTATCAACGGGTGGTTCTGCAATCGTATTATCAACTCCAAATGGTGTTGGTAACTGGTTTCATAAAATGTGGGTGGATGGTGAAAATGGTACAAACGGATTCAATACAATTGAATTACATTGGACTGTACACCCTGAAAGAAACCAACAATGGAGAGATGAACAAACTCGTATTTTAGGAATCAAAGGTGCAGCACAAGAATGTGATTGCGACTTCGTTGGTTCGGGTGATACTGTATTTGACCCGCATTTATTAACTTGGTATAAAGATACCTATGTTATGGAGCCGATTGAAAAGAGAGGATTTGATAATAATTTGTGGGTATGGGAATATCCTAATTATAATAAACAATATATGGTTGTAGCAGACGTTGCCAGAGGTGATGGAGCTGACTATTCAACTGCACAAGTTATTGATATAGAAGATTGTTGTCAAGTCGCAGAATATAGAGGTAAAATAGATACAAAAGATTTTGGAAATTTTTTAACATCGTTAGCAACTGAATATAATAATTCGCTTTTAGTAGTAGAAAATTCCAATGTAGGTTGGGCTTGTATTCAGCAAATCATAGATAGAGGGTATCCTAATTTATTTTATATGAGTAATGATATGAAATATGTGGATGTCGAAAAACAAATGTCTAATAAATTTTATAGAGATGAAAGACAGATGGTTGCTGGATTTTCAACTACAACCAAAACAAGACCTCTTATTATTTCAGCATTGGATACATACATGAATGAGAAAGAGATTTTAATCCGTTCTCAACGATTGATAGATGAGATGTTTACATTTATTTGGAGTGGTGGTAGAGCGGAAGCAATGAAAGGATATAATGATGACCTTATTATGGCATTGGGTATTGGATTATGGGTTCGTAATACTGCATTGAGATTGAGACAAGAAGGTATAGATTTAACAAGAAATATGTTAAATGCAACCACAATTCAAAACAATGTTGGAGTATATACTTCCAATTGGCAACAAAAGAACCCATATGAAATGGATTTAGGAAAAGGAGAGGTAGAAAATTTAACTTGGTTACTTCGATAATTTTTATATATTTATATATTGAAACTATTATAGATGAACGAAGATTTAAATAAGTGGTTTAAAGAAAAATGGGTAAACATCGGCAAAAAAGTTGATGGTAAACATCCGCCATGTGGAACTTCGGGAGATAAAAGTGGATATGCAAAATGTGTACCTGCTGCAAAAGCGGCTGGTATGAGTAAAAAAGAAAAGGAAAGTGCAACTCGTAGAAAGAGAGATGCACAAAATGATGCAGGAAGAGGTGGTAAAGATAGTAAAGGACAAGGTAAAACACCAATATATGTTTCAACAAAACCAAAAAATGAAACAATGAGTATAGAAGAAAAAATAAATCTTTTTTTAGAAAAGAATTGCCCAACTGATGCAGGAAAATGGGCAGCATCTAAAGCAGCAGCAAAATCAAAATTTGATGTATATCCATCAGCTTATGCAAATGGATGGGCTGCAAAAAATTATAAATCTAAAGGTGGTGGTTGGAAAACTTGTAATGAAAGTTTGGGAGAACTAAACGCATTGCATGAGTGTTGGGATGGATATAAAGAAGTGGGTGGTAAGATGAAAAATGGTAAAATGGTGCCAAATTGTGTACCCGTAAAAGAAGATATAAATTCAGATGATGATGTAAATTATGGCTATGTTGAACCGGAGGAGTATGATGTAGAAGATGAAGATATGGAAGATTTCATTGCTTTTATGAGAAGTTATGATAGAACTTTAAACGAAGGATGCCAATGTTTAAGAGAAGCCGAATATCAAGGTAGACAAGTTCAATTAGGGAAACCAATGGCTGGGGATGTAAAGAAATTCAAAGTGTATGTTAAGAATCCAGCAGGCAATGTTGTAAAAGTAAACTTTGGACAAAAAGGTGTAAAAATAAAAAAATCAAATCCAGATAGAAGAAGAAGTTTTAGAGCAAGACATAATTGTGATAATCCTGGTCCAAGACATAAGGCAAGATACTGGAGTTGTAGAAAGTGGTAAAATTTGGAATTAATAAAAATTTTACTTATCTTTGTTAATTATATATAAAAAATTAAAATGGCAGATAAAACTATATTTGGTAGGTTACAAAAATTATTTTCAACAAATACCATAGTTCGTAAAACAACAAAGGGAGTTAAAGTTGTAGATACAGATGAGTATCAGGCAATGACAACTAACCTTGTAGACCGTTTTATGAAATTGAGGATGAGTGCATATAATACGGGAGGAGTTACCGAATCATCTTTAGCATATCAACAAGTTAGAATTGATTTGTTTAGAGATTATGATTCAATGGATTCAGACCCTATTTTACATGCCGCCTTAAATACATACGCAGATGAATGTACATCGAGAAATGAATTTGGTAATATTTTAAAAATTCATCATCCAGATGATAATGTAAAACAAATATTAGAAAACCTTTTTTATGATATTCTAAACATAGAATTTAATCTTTGGCCTTGGGCTAGAAATTTAGTTAAATACGGAGATTTCTATCTACAATTAGAAATGACCGAAGGGTTGGGTATTGTAAATGTATTACCACTATCTACTTATGAAATGAGTAGAGTAGAAGGATTTGATATAGAAAATCCACAAAGAGTTAAATTCGTATATGCCCCATATCAAAATCCATACAATGCGGTTGGACAAGCTGCAAAAAAAGAATATGAGAATTATGAAATTGCCCACTTTCGTTTAAATAACGATTCTAACTTCTTACCATATGGTAAATCTATGTTAGAAGGTGCAAGAAGAGTTTGGAAGCAATTACAATTAATGGAAGATGCTATGTTAATTCATAGAGTGATGAGAGCTCCTGAAAAAAGAATCTTCAAAGTGGATGTTGGTAATATCCCACCAACTGAAGTGGATAACTACATGCAGAAAATTATTAATTCATCGAAGAAAGTTCCATTTGTTGATGAAAGAACGGGAGAATATAACTTAAAATATAATATCCAAAACCTTATTGAAGATTACTATATGCCAGTTCGTGGTAGTGATAATGGTACATCTATCGATACATTGAAAGGATTGGAATATAATATGATTGATGATATTAACTACTTAAAAAATAAGTTAATGGCCGCTCTTCAAATTCCAAAAGCATATTTGGGATATGAAGAAGATACAAATGGTAAAGCAACTTTGGCATCTATGGATATTAGATTTGCAAAAACCATAGAAAGAATACAAAGAGTTATGGTTTCAGAGTTAACTAAAATTGCAATTGTTCACTTATACGCACAAGGTATAGACGATGATAATTTAACTAACTTTACATTAGAGTTAACCATCCCATCAAAAATTTATGAGCAAGAGCAGGTTGAATTATATACTTCAAAAGTAGCATTAATTCAGCAAATGCAACAAACAAAAATGTTCTCTAAAGAGTGGATGTATGAAACAATAATGAAGATGGCTAAAGATGAGCAAGATAAAATAACTTTGGATGTATTAGAAGATACTAAACAAATGTTCCGTTTAACATCAATCGAAACTCAAGGTGTTGACCCTGCAAAAGAAACTGGTACCGATGGACCAACTAATGTGGAAGAAGAAATTAAAAAAATAAAAGCAGAATTAGCAGAAGAAGATGGAGTTGGTAGACCGAAAGACCCGGTTAGATATGGTAAAGATGACCATCCTGAAGGTAGAGACCCATTAGGTATTAAAACTCTTAAACAAAGAGAAGGTTCTGTCAAATATCAACCAAGAAAAAATTCATATTTAGAAATATTTAAAGATATGAATGGTAACAAAAAAACTATTTTGACAGAGAATTTAACAAAAGAGTAATATTCTAATAGAAAAATATATTTATATTTGAAAAATTATACCGATTGATGAAAAAAATTAAACATTCGAAATTTAAAAATACAGGGTTTATCTTTGAATTGCTAGTGAGACAGGTAACATCTGAAATACTATCATCAAATAAATCTATTGCAGAAAGTATATTAAAAGAATATTTTAATTCTAAAAAAGAATTATCTAAAGAATTAAAATTATATCAATATTTGATTAATGAAAAATACAATTCAGAATCAAAAGCTGAACAATTTATAACTACCATTTTAGAAGCTAGAAAAAGAGTTGATGAGAAAAAATTAACAAAAGAAAAGTATAATTTGATTAAATCAATAAAAGAAACTTATAATATTGATGATTTTATAAAATCACCTATATCAAACTATAAAACATTAGCATCTATATATAAGTTGTTTGAAACTATAACAACCGATGAACAATATGAACCAACCGATATTGTAAATTCACGATTTACAATTGTTGAAAATATAATAAACACATCAATTCAAAACAAAGATGCAAAAGTTAAAGATGCTGTTTTAGAAACATATAAAAGACAAGATGAAGATTTAAGAGCAGTATCTTATAAATTGTTAGTTGAATCATTTAACAACAAATATAAAAATTTATCAGAACAACAAAAATCATTGTTAAGAGAATATATTAACAATATTAACAACACTGGTAAGTTAAATGAATATGTTTTTAATGAAGTATCTATTTTGGTAAACTCTTTGAAAGAAATAGGTTCAAAAATTTCAGATAAAGTTACTAAAATAAAATTAGCTGAAACGATTTCTAATGTTAGAAAAATAAAATCAGTTAAAAAAATAAAAGAGCAGCATTTATCGGCAATGATGATGAGTTATGAATTATTAAAAGAATTAAAAGATAGTTTAAATAAATAAAAGATGGTAAATTATAGAACATTCAATGCAAAATTAGTAACATCTGGTTCATCTGCATTGGTAGATAGAGCTTGGGGGGTATTACCTGTTAGTGGTGTAACCGGAACGCTTACATTGGAAGGATTTGGAACGGGAAGTACTGTACACCCAACAATAGCATTAGAACATTTAACGGCTGGACAACCATTCCCTTGTTATGTTAGAAGTATCAATGTAACAAATGGTGGTTCTGTTTATGTATTAGCTTAAATTTATAAAAAATGCCAGCAGTATCTAAAGCACAACAAAGATTTATGGGTATGGTTCATGCAGCTCAAAAAGGTGATATGGAAAACCCATCTCCCGAAGTAGAAAAAGCTGCTGATTCAATGTCTGATAAGGATGCAAAAGATTTTGCATCAACTTCACATAAAGGATTACCCGATAAAGTTAAAGAGGTAATTATCAAAGAACTTCGTTCAGTTAGAGCTATTCAAACGGATTACACAAAAGTAATCGATTCTATGGAAAAGCATTTGGAAGCATACAAAAAAACCAAAGGAACTCCAGAAGAAAAACAACACATCCAACAATTAAAAACTTTAACGGCACAAAAGAAAAAATTAGCAGCTGAATTGGATGCTAAAGTTAGTGGTATGTATAAAGATGCCGAATTGAAAGTAGATGAAATGAATACGACTGGAAATGTTGCTGGATACGGAACGCCATTTGCATTCGGTAAAAAAGAAGATGAAAAATCAAAAGGAAAAAGACAAGCGGATTTGACAGGATATAGTGTGGTAAAAGAAGGTTTATATTTTGTAGGATACAATAAAGGTAGAGGACAAGGTAAGGGAGTTTTCAAAGATTCGTATTCATCATATAAAGATGCTAAGAAAGCAGTAGAAAAAATCGAAAAAGAAAGGGGTGGTTCATACAATCAAATTGCTTATTATGTATCTGATAAAGATGGAAATTTTGTAAGAGAATCAGTAAACGAAAATCGCTGGTTAGCTTTAAAAAATGAAGAATCAACTGCACAAGCTAAAATAGGTAGAGGTATATCTAATATCAATAAACAATTAGCAGAAATGGAAAGATTTCTAAATTGGTATGGTAAGATTAAGAATGAGAGTGGGGTAGATAATAAAAGTTATTGGAAAAGAACAAATAGTCATATTTATAGTATAAAGGAAAGACTGTTAAAGTTAGACCAAAAAATTAGACAAATTTCGGAATAATGAATAAATCTGAATTGAGAGAGCTTGTTAAGCAAGTAGTAAAAGAAGAAAATGATTACCAACAATTATTCAAACATATGTTGGATAAAAGTGGTAAATCCATTAGTTCTATGTCAGATGATGATAAGAAAAAATTCTTCAACGCAGTAGATACTGCTTACAAAGCAAAATCAGAAGGTAGATTAAGAGGATATAATGAAGTCGAACTAACTGATAAACAAAAACAATTAGATGTAGATAAAGATGGTGATATTGGTGGGGATGATTTAGCAGATTTAAGAGCTAAAAAAAACGAACTAACTGATAAGCAAAAACAAATCGATGTAGATAAGGATGGTGAGATTGAAGGTTCTGACTTGGCTAAATTAAGAAGTAAAAATGAAGTTGGCGCAAACGATTGGCATTTCAAAGCAATTATGAAAATGTACGATATGGCTGGCTCATATGGAAAAAAGAAGATATCAGCCGTAGCAACTTCATCTACAAACTCTAGTAGAAGAGATATAGAAAGAGCATTGAGAGATACCGATTATGATGAAATAACGGATATATCGGATAAGTTAGGATTAAAGGAGGTATTTAGTAGAATAGCTCAAAAAAAAAAATTAAATGAAAATTTAGCAACTGATATAATGACCGTTTTAGGTTCATTTATTGTTGGTAAAATCATTTTTTATTATTTTTGGGAATTAGCAGGAAAGGGTATAAAATACTTTACAGCTAAACCTAATTATAAAAAAGAAATAAACAATATATTAGATTCATTAGTAAAAAATAAAAATTTTGTAAGTGATGCGGTTGATATTATAGATTATAAAAAAGGAATTGATAATACAACGGCTGAAAATATAATAAAATTACCTTATGTACAAACACAAATTATAAAAACAAGCGATAGTACAAATGGTGAACTAACTGAAACTGAAATAGAAAATCAATTAAAAACTATACTTTTAAAGTCTTGGAATGATAAATCAATTACTGATAAAGCAATAGAAAAGGTAAAAAAAGATATAAAATAAGATGAATAAAGGATTATTAATAGAAACCCATTTGTTTGAAGCTAAATTGCATCAAGAAGAAAATGGAACTTATTTGGTTAAAGGCATCCTACAAAGAGCAGGTGCGGCTAACCAAAATGGTAGAAGATATCCAAAAGAAATCTTAATGAGAGAAACTAAAAAGTATGAGCAACTCATTAAAGAAAGAAGAGCATTGGGTGAATTAGACCATCCAGATTCTCCTGTTATTAATCTTAAAAATGTTTCTCACAATATTAGAGAAATTGGTTGGGATGGTGATGATGTTGTTGGTGTAGTAGAGATACTTTCAACTCCATCTGGCAATATCCTTAAAGAATTATTAAAAAATAATATCCGTTTAGGTATTTCATCACGAGGTTTAGGTTCAGTAAAAGAATTGAACGATGGAACTGTGATGGTACAAGAAGATTTCGAATTAGTAGGTTGGGATTTTGTATCAAACCCATCGACACACGGAGCATTTATGGCACCAATGAACGAATCTAAACAATGGAAACAAATTGCAGAAGAGTGTGGTAAGTGGTGTAAAGCGCAAGATTTGATGAGAGAAATTATAATAGAACTAAATTAATAAAAATGGCAAAGCTAGTAAATTTAATACCAAATAAGCAAATTCAAAAAGAAGAATTAGATGATATGGATGTATCTATTCCATCTAAAGTTGAAAGATTTTTAGATAGAGCATTATCCGTTATAAAATCATATAATTTATCTAAAAGAAAAGAACAATTGGTAATTGCAAAATTAGTAGATGCATTAGGTATGACACCGCAAGAATTATCTCAAGCGGTAATGAGACTTAAAAAGTATAAAATTGTAAAGAAATAATTATGTTAAAGTTAAAAGATTTATTGAGTGAAGCAGAAGAACTTCAACAATTACCTTCTGAATTAAAAAAGCACTTTTTGGAAATTATTTCTACGTTTGGACAGCATAGAGAATCTATGAGTAGAAAGTCTGATATTAGACAAGTTGCTGAAACATTAGGAGCTATTGCAGATGCGGCACAAGAATATACTTTGAGAGAGGGTGGAGATTGGTTTGATAGAGTTACTATTAAACGTAATATGAATGAGTTAAAGAAATTACAAGCTGCATTTGAAAAAGAATCATTAGAAGCAAAAGCGCAAGAACAAAGATTAGAAGCTCTTTATGAAGATATGGGACATGTTCTTAATAGATATTTTGAACTTGCTGAAATATCCGAAGAGCAAATGGCTCAAAGATTGGGAATTAAGTAATGAAAGAAAATAAAAAACAAAATTTAAATGAGTTTTCACTTATAGCCATACTTGGAACTATTGCTCTTTTTGGATGGATAAGTGGATTTTTTTCAGCATTAGCGGATAGGATAGATGCGTATTCCAATAATAGAAGTGTAGAAGTAAATAATGCTCTTAAAAAAATTATTAATAATTTAAGTAAAAATAAATCATTTTTAGCAAAAATAGATGATTTTGTAAAAAAATATGGAGTAGGTAACTCTATGATTACTGCAATTATAAACACAAACGATGTACAAAAACAATTAAATTCTTTTAAAGGAAATGATAATATAAATTTTGAAGAATTGAGTAACGAACTTGTTGTTGTTTTAACAAAAGCAATGAACGATGAAGCACAAAGTAGGGGGATGATAGATAAGATTGATAAAAAAATTAAAAACACAGATTGGTCATAATGGAAGAATTAGCATCATTATTATTACAAAGTAGAACACAAACCCATTCATTTCATCTAGGAGTTAGAGGAGTAGGGGCTCATTCGGCACATGTTGCATTGGGCGAATACTATGATACAATTGGTGGATTAATCGATGGGCTAGTGGAAGTATATCAAGGTAAAGAAGGATTGATTCAATTATCCGGCATTGGTGTTTTAGATAAGAATAATGATATTAAAAATATTATTAAGTATTTCGAAACACTATGTAATATGGTTGCAAAGTTAAGAACAAATCCAAAATTGCAAGATAGTTGGATTCAAAATGATATCGATACTGTTGTATCTTTATTATATAAAACAAAATATAAATTAGTAAATCATCAATAATATATGTTAATCGTTGATGTAAAAAACGGAAATATCGAATTAGCTCTGAAGCAATATAAAAGAAAAGTTCAGAACATAAAACAAATAGAAGAGTTAAGAGAAAGACAGACATTTGTTAAACCATCTGTTAAAAAAAGGTTACAAAAAGAAGATACAATAAGAAAAAATCAGAAAAATTTAGGTTTTCTTTAGTTTTCTTTAAAATTTTAATATATATTATCAAATATCCCATTTTTATATGGGATTTATATTTAAGACATCGTTGATTAATGAATACCCTTCTCTATAAGGTGTGACCGAACAATCAACATAATTCTATTGGAGTTTCCTTTCCAAATAACTTCACAAACAAACATAAGGAGAAAAAATGGCAAATTCAAAATTATTGAAAGAAGCAATCGCTGATGCCAAAGCCGTTAAAGAAACCGCTTTAGCAAATGCAAAGTTGGCTCTTGAAGAAGCATTCACTCCAAGACTTCAATCTATCTTATCTCAAAAATTGAGAGCAGAAGCTGAAGAAGAGCAAGATGATGAAATGCAAACTGAAGAGTTAGACTCAACAGGTATCGGTTCTAAAGTAGAAGCCGGATACGCTGAAACTCCTGGAGCTACTCCATCTTATGATGCAATGACTGATTTATCAGTAGGTGTTGCAAAAGATAGTGGTAAACCAGAGCAAGCTGGTACTGACTACAAAAAAGTAGCAGATATCAACGAAGAAGAAGAAAATCCTTTCGCTGACCAAGAAGGTGACAAAGATGCAGAAATTGCAGAATTGAAGCGTAGATTGGCAGAATTAGAAGGAGAAGATTCTGAAGAAGAAAATCCTTTTGCACAAACAGAAGGTGATGATGAAATGGGCATGGATGACATGGGCATGGATTCAGAAATGGGTGATGAAGAAGAGTACATGGCTTCTGAAGAAGAAGAAACAGAAGATGATATGGACTTGGAAGCAATCATCAGAGAGTTAGAATCACAATTAAACGAACCTGGTTCGGAAGAAGGTTCTGACGAAGAAATGTACGAAGGTGAAGAAGAAGATGCTGAAGAAGTAAAAAATGAAAATTTAGCAGATGGTTCAGAAGCTGGTACAGACAAAGGCGAAGACCCTAAAGTGGTTGTAACCAACGAAGAAGAAGAAAAAGAAGATGAACCAATCGACTTGGAAGAAATTCTTCGTGAAATGGAAGCTGATATGAAAGGTGATGATGCTGAGAAAAAAGATGACGCTGTTAAGGCTGAATTGAACGAAGCATACAAAACAATCAAATCTCTTCAGAGAACTATCAACGAAGTGAACTTATTGAACGCTAAGTTGTTGTTCGCAAACAAATTATTCAGAGCACACAACATGACTAACGAACAAAAAGTTAAAGTGATTGAAACTTTGGATAGAACAAAATCAGTTAGAGAGGTTAAATTGGTGTTCTCTACATTAGCAGAGAATTTCAAATACGCTTCAGCTAACAAAATGGCTAAAAAATCAATTAAAGAAGGTATCGCTTCTAAAGTAGTTAAATCAACTGCTCCAAAAGCAGCTAAGCAAGTGATTGCTGAAAGCGCAGACTTCGCAAATAGATTTAAAAAATTAGCAGGTATTATTAAGTAATAACAAAAAATTAAAATTTATCAAAAATGGATTTAAAGAAAATTATGACAGGCGCTAACCCACAGTCTATCATGCTTGAGCAAACTAGAGGTTTGAAAGCTAAGTGGGAAAAAACCGGTTTATTAGAAGGAGTAGGTTCTGAAACTACTAAACACGGTATGGCTGTAATGTTAGAAAACCAAGCTAAACAATTATTGGATGAGGCTACAAGAACAGGTACTTCTTCAGGTTCTGAAGAGTGGGCTGGTGTTGCTTTACCATTAGTTAGAAGAATCTTTGGTTCTATCGCAGCAAAAGAGTTCGTTTCGGTTCAACCAATGAACTTACCATCAGGTCTTATCTTCTATATGGACTTCAAATACGGTTCTAACCCAGCGGGTAACCCAGAATTTACAGGTTCATCTTTATTTGGTAAATCTGGTACTTTCGGTAAAGATAGCTTAGATGCTAACACTAACAAATTGGGTTCTACTCAAGCTACTGAAGGTGGTCTTTACGGAGCAGGTAGATTTGGATATACAATCAACAACGCTACAGCAGCAATTACTGCAACATTCGCTTCTGCATCTTTAGCAGATATCGATTATGATTTAACTTCAGGTTCAGTTTCTGCATCTTACGCAGGTAACACATTGAAGAAAATCGTAGTTGCTTTACCTTCTGACGCTGATTGGAATGGTGTAAGAGCTTTCGAACCAACTTTATTGACAGGTTCTGTAACAGGATATTATCCTCAATACACAACTAAAAATGGTTCAAATGTTGAATTCGTTGTAACTGCAACTGGTTTATCTAACTTATCAACTGTTGGTGTATCTTTAGCATACCACAAACAACCAACTGATATCTCAAGAGGTGATTTTGAAGATAGAGGTACTGACTTAGCAATTCCAGAAATTGAATTGGAATTGAAATCTGAACCAATTGTGGCTAAGACTAGAAAGTTAAAAGCTATCTGGACTCCTGAATTGGCACAAGATTTGAACGCATATCACTCTGTAGATGCAGAAGCTGAATTAACTCAAATGTTATCTGAATACATCTCTTTAGAGATTGATTTAGAAATCCTTGAGATGTTACAGCAAAACGCATTCACAACTGAATACTGGTCATCTAAAGTAGGATATGAGTGGAATGGTGCTGGATTCTCAATTGATTCTGATGCGGCTGCAGCTTCTGCATACCAAAAGAACACTTGGTTCCAGACTTTAGGTATTAAATTACAAAAGGTATCTAACAAGATTCACCAATTAACTATGAGAGGTGGTGCTAACTTCATCGTTGTATCTCCTAATGTAGCAACTATTTTGGAATCAATGAATGGTTTCTCTGCAAATCCTGGAAAGGATGCGTTAACTTTCGCAGCAGGTGTAACTAACATCGGTACTATTTCAAATAGATACGATGTATATAAGAATCCTTATATGACTGAAAACGTAATCTTAATGGGCTTCAAAGGTTCTAACTTCTTCGAAACAGGAGCAGTTTACGCACCATATGTACCATTGATTATGACTCCATTAGTTTATGACCCAACTAACTTCACTCCAAGAAGAGGTGTGATGACTAGATACGCTAAGAAAATCGTAAGACCAGAGTTCTACGGTAAGATTATCGTTGATGGTTTAAACACTCTTTAATCTTTGAGTAGATTTTAGAATCTTAAACTAAAAAAATAAAGAGGGAGCAGTGATGTTCCCTCTTTTTTTTATATTTATATGTAAACAATTTAAATTAATTAAAAAATGACATATCCAGAACCACAATATACAGTAACAGGAGTAGGACCTACATTTTTATCAACCGATGCGGAAGTATCTACATTAAGTGGTAGTATTGCAACTAAAATGGCAAATACATCATTTTCATATGTAACTGGCTCAGCATCTGCGGCATGGAATGATGCATCTGCATCTGCGGCAGGAGTACCTGTTGGAGGTATGTATCATTCACAAGGAGCAGTTAAAGTTAGATTATCATAATGTCTTATCCACAACCACAATACGATAATTATCAAAAAGCAAAAACGCTATCGAATTACACATTAGATAACGCAGACCATATTCTTACAAAGCAAGAAGATGGTATGTTAGGATATATTGATGTATCCGATATAACATCTTATATCAATTTAAGAACTTCTCAAAAATTGGGTTGGGGAAGATACGATGATACACAATACACAACATCATCGGTATATACTTTAACAGTTGCAGCAGGAGAACAAAGACTTCCAAATAATGGAGGTAACACAATAGAAACCCATTTACATTCATCTGTTTCATTTTACAATAGTGGTTCGGGTAAAATACAAGTAGAAAACGATGGTGATGTTTATATGTGTACCATTGTATTCAAAGCAAAAACTGCAAACGCAAATGGAACATCTATGAGAGTTCAATTAGATAGTACAACTGGAACTCCATATGAAAGAGTTGGTAAAGACTTATTTTTTGGAAAAGGAAATGATGTATGGCATGAATTTCACGAAGTATTTCAATATTATGCCGATTCCGATTTCGTAACAAACGGAAATCAATGGAACATACAAGCGGTAGGCAATACGGTCAGTATAGCAAATGTGATATTCTTTATACAACGAACCCAAAATCATTTGGTATAAATTAAAAGGAGTAGTTTTATCTACTCTTTTTTTATTTATATATTTATAGTAGTAAAACTATAAATTTTAAGTAATGTCTATAAACACATACTGGTCAGGCTCAGGCACATTTGTATCGGGTTCATCTACACCATTTGGTATTTATGATAGCGATTCACAATTTCGTTCAGATGCCCCTAAAACGGCTGTTTGGGTAGCAAAAAGATTAGGATACCCCGTTGTAAATATCGAATTGGAAAATGAGCAAATATGGGCTTGTTTTGAAGAAGCTACATCCGAATATTCTTCGCAAGTAAATCAATTCAATCTTCGTAACAACCTTGATATATTAAAAGGACAGCCAAAAGAATCATCGGGTGGTAGAAGTAATTATTCTCAAACTCTCGTTGATGGTTCATTTTTACCAACAACAGTTCGTATGTCACAACAATATGGAACTTTAGCAGGAGTTGGAGGTAATACATCGATTAAAAAGGCTTACATAAATTTAACCGCATCGGTACAAACATATGATTTATTAACATATGGAATTGATGCTGAAACAAGCGCTTCAATATCATCATCATTATCAAATTCAACATCCACAATAGATGTAACGAGAGTATTTCACGAAGCAACTCCTGCTATTGCAAGATTCTTTGACCCATATTCGGTTGGAGCACAGGGTACATTAAATTTAATGGGTGAATTGGGGTTTGGACAGTTTTCACCGGCTGCACAATTTTTAATGATGCCATTATATGAAGATATGTTAAGAATGCAACATATTGAATTCAATGACCATATTAGAAAATCAGCTCATACTTTTAATATTGTAAATAATAAGTTAGAAATATTTCCAGTTCCATCTACCGAATCTCCTGCAAAGATTTGGTTTGAATATATGAGTAGAGATGAGTTTGAACATAATTCTCAAACGATTCAAGCGGACTCTCTTTCAGATTATTCAGATGTTCCATATGATTTTATTCAATATTCAAACATAAATGATGTTGGTAAACAATGGATTAGAAAATATACATTAGCACTTTCAAAAGAATTATTAGGAGCAATTAGAGAAAAATATTCAAATGTTCCGATTCCAGATGGCGAAGTTAGTTTAGATGGAGCAGCTTTGAGAGCAGAAGCACAAGTTGAAAAAGATATGTTGATGACTCAATTGAGAGAAAATTTAGAAGAATTGAGTAGAAAAAATGTAATGGAAAACAAAGCACATGAATCGACTCATCAGCAAGAAATGTTAAAAAAAGTTCCTTTAAAAATATATGTAGGATAATATGCCAAAGTTTTTAGTAGGTAGAGATATAGATTTTTTTAGAAGTATTGCCAGAGAATTGGTAGATACTGTTATTGAAAATACTTGCGTTTTATTTAAAATAAATTTAAATGAAACAAAAATTAATTTATATGGAGAAGCAGTTAATAAAACTTGGCATCCTGGTATAGAACTATATGTTTTGATTGATAAAGAACCCGAAACAGCTACATATGAAGGATTTGGTCCTGATAGTAATCAAAATATTACTTTCAAATTTGATAGAGAACTTTGTAGAGAAAGAAATGCTTATCCAGAAATTGGTGATATAATTTATTTTGATGAATCGTATTACGAAATAGATAATACAAATGAAGTTCAATTTGTAGGAGGTATGCCGGGTACTAATTCTGAAAAAAATTGGAGTATTGTTTGCTCTACATTTATGGTTAACAAATCAGCATTAAACATAGAAGAACGAATTAATTAAATAATATGTCAATAAATCCAATAAAGCCTAATTTAAATAGGGCAAACGAAATAAAATCCAATGTTGGAGATGTTAAAAAAAGCGTAGGTCTATTCGATATAGATTACGCTATGATGACATATTTGGAAGATGTTGCATTACCAAAATTGGATTACAATGGTAAATCGGTTAAGATACCCGTTATATATGGTAATTCAGAAAGATGGAAAGGTGCAAGAAGGGATGGAGTTTACAGAGATTCAAAAGGTTCTATACAACTACCATTAATGATGATTCGTAGAACATCTATTGCAAAGGATGAAAGTATGCCGATGCAAAATAGACATGTTTCATATCCAACAATTACAAAGTGGTCAAAAGATAATAGATACGATAGATTTACCGCATTAGGTGGTTCAACAAAACCAAAATACGAATTATTTAATATTGTAATGCCTGATTATGTGGAAGTAAATTATGATTGTATGTGTTGGACTGATTATACAGAACAATTAAATGCAGTAATTGAACAATTAAATTTTACATCTACATATTGGGGTGATAAAGATAAATTTAAGTTCAGAACATCTGTTTCCGATTTTAATGTAATAAACGAAGTTGGAGAAGGTTCTCAAAGAATTAATAGAATTGAATTTAGTTTAAATGTAAAAGCTCATTTACTTCCTGAAAAATTTGATGGAGAAGCTACTACTAAAAAATCAATATCAGTTAAAAAAATTGTAGTTTCAACTGAAACAGATATAACAAGCGGAACTGGAAGATTAGAAGGATTTTTAACTACACCATCGCCATATTATGATAATAAAGACCTTATAGATTTTCTATCACTAAATAATAGTAAAATTGAAAATCCAACAACAAATAATACTATAACATTTAGCGACATAAAATTAATAAAAACTCCAAGCTCATTAGCATCTGTTGTTACTAGTGGATTGGTTGTTGGTGATGATTCGTATGATATTAAACTTTATATAAATGGTACAAGATATTATCATAATACTCATTTTTCTGTTTCAATATCAGCAACATCTTTAACTATAAATTTTAATTCAGCAAATTTAGGATTTACAGTCGATAGTGGTGATGAAATTTCTATAACAGGAAAATTTGTAGATGTATAATGAAAAGAACATTATTAGATATAACACAAAAAATTAGTAGAAAAGTTGGAAAAACATCATTAGTTCCAAAAAATTTAACCGATTCTACTTATTGGATTTACGAAGCTACTAATTGGAAATTTGTAGATATTTTGAGAGAAATAGAATTGAGAGAAACACAAGATAGAATTTCCGTTTATATAAATACTCAAGCTATAAATGCAAGAGATTATATAGTTCAATCAACACCAACTGGTTTACAATTTAAATTTATAAAATCTAATTTTGAATATCAATTGGATGATGATGATTATATAGAAATAAGAGGAGATATAGAACAATATGCTTAAACAATTTAATTCAAATGCTAGGAAATTAAATAGGATTATTCCAAAAATAAATCCTAATAATTTAAATGATGATTTATACATCACAGGCAGCTTATTGAATATAGAAATTCCAAGCACACCATCTTATCAATCACAAACAAAATCAAATCCAAATCCTACCAAATTAGTAAATAATAAAAATAAAATATCGGATTTTCATAATGAAATTTTACAATTTGGTGCAAGACAAGTTAGTAGAACGATTGACGAATTTGATAATGTAAATAATACATTAACAATATATAATGTTCATACTGATTATGGAACTGAAGGTGCATCGCCTGATAATTTTGAAATATTAGTATTTGGTTTACATATTCCTGGAAATTACACAATAAAAGATGTTGAAAATAATGTAGTTATTA
>JACCDU010210012.1_pt1 | contig 21258 bp, 17 predicted proteins | sample 7446081 | NCBI WGS metagenome assembly JACCDU01 (sample SAMN15323447, study PRJNA562643) | freshwater metagenome | isolation source: river surface water | place: USA:Blue River Watershed | collected 2017-08-17
GGATTCGCACTCCCAGATCTTATCGAAGCTGATGTGGAATTACTAGAAAAAGAAATTGATCGGATGACTAGTGAGTTACCCGTGATGAAAAGCTTTATCCTTCCCTCTGGGCATCCTACTGTTTCTCAATTACATATTTTAAGATGCATTTGCCGTAGAACAGAGCGCTGTTGTGTACGAATGGGCTATGAAGGTTTGGCGGTGGAACCTCTTGTTATCATCTACTTGAACCGACTCAGCGATTATTTATTTGTACTGGCACGTTACACTGGTAAATTATTAAATGCGCCGGAAGTGCCTTGGAAACCTCGCTTACAAAAAGCTTAAACAATTCGTCCATCACGCATCGTCCAGACGCGATCACTTTGCGCTGCCAACTCTTCATTGTGGGTGACAATAAGAAAGCTTTGTCCCAGTTCGTTTTTTAAAGAAATAAACAACTGATGTAATTCTCGTGCATGCGCAGAATCTAGATTACCAGTAGGCTCATCAGCTAACACGATAGAAGGTTTATTGATCAAAGCCCTCGCCACCGCCACACGTTGCTGTTCTCCGCCTGATAATTCTGAAGGCCTGTGTGTAAGTCTGTTTTCCAATCCCATTTTTTTCAATAATTCAGTTGCCGCTTCTTTTACCTCACTCTTTTTTCGTCCGGCAATCCAAGCAGGAATAGAAACATTTTCAAGCGCATTGAACTCAGGTAATAAATGATGAAACTGAAAAACAAACCCAATGTGTTTATTGCGAAAAGCCGCGAGATGTTTCCCTTTTAATTTCGAAAAATCCGTTCCATCCATCGTGATTTGCCCTTTGTCGGGTGCTTCAAGTGTGCCTAGAATGTGGAGCAAGGTACTTTTGCCACAACCCGATGGGCCCACAATAGTGGCCAATTCCCCCTTTTGAAGGCTAATAGAGACCCCTTTCAACACTTCGAGTGCTCCAAATTTTTTATATAGTTCAGTAGCAACTAACACAGCTCAAAATCAAGTACCCGAAACTATCAAAAACCAGTCAATTATGGGGTTCGTAGAAAGGTTATTTGGAAAATAACCTAATCCAATTACATTTGCGCAAAATTGGACCTATGTTTTGGACACTTGAATTAGCCTCATTTTTGGAAGATGCTCCCTGGCCCGCAACAAAAGACGAGTTAATCGATTATGCGATTCGTTCAGGTGCACCCATTGAAGTAGTCGAAAACTTACAGGAACTGGAAGACGAAGGAGATGTGTACGAAACAATCGAAGACATCTGGCCTGACTATCCTACGCAGGATGACTTCTTATTTAATGAAGACGAATATTAATCCGTCTCTTATTTCTCCATCTGTTCGATAACCGTCTGTGTAACGCCGGTAAAGCTGAATCCACCATCGTGGAATAAATTCTGCATAGTGACAAAACGTGTCATATCACTGAATAACGTCACACAATAATTAGCACAGTCATCTGCTCCTGCATTACCCAATGGACTCATGGCCTCTGCATAATTCATAAATCCATCAAATCCTTTCACTCCACTTCCCGCAGTGGTACGAGTGGGTGATTGGGAAACTGTATTAACGCGAACCTTACGTTTAACACCGTAGTGGTAACCAAAACTACGCGTCACACTTTCCAGCAATGCCTTCGCATCTGCCATTTCATTATAATCAGGAAATACGCGCTGCGCAGCGATATAGCTTAAGGCCACTACACTTCCCCAATCATTCAACGCATCCAAATCCCAAGCAGTACGCAATACGCGGTGTAAACTCATGGCAGAAATATCCAATGTTTTTGAGTTCCACTCATAATTCATTTCCGTATAACTCTTTCCTTTGCGCACATTCAAACTCATTCCAATTGAGTGAAGCACAAAATCAATTTTTCCTCCAAAATGCTGCATGGATTGTTCAAATAGATTTTTGAGGTCATCCATATTCGTCACATCAGCACCCATCACAGGCGCATTACCACAGGCTTCTGCAAGCTTATTGATTTCGCCCATGCGAAGTGCAACAGGCGCATTAGTCAAAACAATTTGAGCTCCTTCTTCATAACAACGAAGCGCTGTTCTCCAGGCAATAGAACGCTCATCCAGTGCTCCAAAAATGATTCCTTTTTTCCCTTTAAGCAATTGATTGGACATAGTTGTGATTTGAGTCGTAAAAGTAAGAAGATATTTGACTTCTACCCGTACTAACACACGTTCTTGCCAAAGCGAACTATATTTACATATATGGCTAATCACACCGTTATCACTGGAACGGGATGCTATATCCCACCCATTGTGAAAACTAATAAAGAGTTTGTTGGACAAACCTTTTATGCAGAGGATGAGAAGAAAATTGACGCACCTGGTGAAGAGGTTGTACAGAAGTTCAAAGAAATAACAGGGATTGCAGAAAGACGTTACGCAGAGGAAAAAACCACTGCTTCCGATATGGCTGTATGGGCGGCGCAGCAAGCCATTGCCGAAAGTGGTGTCAACCCAGAGGAGCTTGACCAAATTATCGTAGCCCACAATTTTGGAAACGTCGTAAAAGGTACGATTCAAACAGACGTTTTACCCGCGCTGGCTTCACGCGTTAAACATGAGCTGGGAATAAAAAATCCATCTTGTGTGGCTTACGACATATTGTTTGGATGCCCGGGGTGGATACAAGGTGTCATTCAAGCTGATGCGTTTATGAAAGCCGGTATTGCGAAAAAAGCATTGGTAATTGGAACAGAGACCCTCAGTAGAGTGGTAGATAAATTTGACCGCGACAGCATGATTTTTGCTGATGGCGCAGGTGCTGCTATTTTAGAATATCAACCCGGAACCAATGGCTCCGCAGGAATACTTTCTGCCAGTGTACAAAGTCATTGCGTAGATGAAGCCTATTATCTTTTTTTCGGAAAGAGCAATAAACCCGAATCAGACGAGGATGTACGCTATATCAAAATGAAAGGCCGTAAAGTGTATGAATATGCCATGCAAAATGTACCAGCAGCCATGAAGGACTGTTTGGACAAGGCAGGCGTTTCTATTACGGATGTAAAAAAAGTTTTCCTACACCAGGCTAATGAAAAAATGGACGAAGGAATTATCAAAAGACTTTTCAGATTATACGGCCATAAAGAAACCCCCGAACATATCATGCCCATGAGTATTCATGAACTTGGAAACAGCTCAGTGGCTACTGTCCCCACGCTTTTTGACCAGGTTCGGAAAGGACATTGGAAAGAACATGAATTGCACCCCGGCGATATTGTCTTATTTGCTTCCGTCGGAGCCGGCATGAACATCAATGCGGTTTGTTACCGTATGTAATAGCAGGCCTTTCCATTATCTTCGCAAGCAGTAAATCTATAGGCGAAGATGACGATCTCTTATAAATGGTTATGTGATTATTTACCCGTCAAACCGGATCCTCAACAATTGAGTTCCATCCTTACTTCAGTTGGACTGGAGGTGGAAAGCATGCAACCCTACGAACAAGTTAAAGGAGGGCTCAACGGTTTGGTCATTGGAGAAGTACTATCCACACAAAAACACCCCAACGCAGATAAGCTCACCCTTACAAAAGTGAATATTGGTCAAGGGGAACCTCTCTCTATTGTATGTGGAGCACCGAATGTAGCAGCTGGACAAAAAGTTGTGGTGGCTCCAGTGGGTGCGACAATTTTTCCTACGAAGGGAGAACCGCTCACTATGCGTGTTGCAAAAATCAGAGGAGAAGAAAGCCAGGGAATGATTTGTGCCGAAGATGAAATTGGATTAGGAGAAAGTCATGCGGGTATTATGGTATTAGATCCCAATGCCAAACCAGGTACCCCTGCTGCAACGTATTTTGAATTATATGATGACATTATTTACGAAATCGGTTTAACTCCCAACCGAATGGACGCAATGAGTCATTGGGGAGTAGCACGTGATGTATGTGCCTACCTGAGTCATCATGAAAATAAAGAATTAAGTCCTCTTCGTCCTGCCTCTCCCTCTCTCACGAGTTCTACTCAACAAGCACCGATAACCGTTCAAATTGAAAATGAGAAAGCCTGTCCTCGCTACTCAGGAATTTCGATGCAAGGCATACTGGTGGGACCATCGCCAAAATGGATGCAACAACGATTGCAAGCTATTGGCCTTCGCCCCATCAATAATATTGTGGATGTCACTAACTATGTTCAGCACGAAACAGGTCAACCCTTACATGCTTTTGATGCGGCAGCTATTACTGGGAATAAAGTGATTGTAAAAAACCTTGCGTCTAACACTCCGTTTATCACCTTAGATGAAGTGGAGAGAAAATTACATGCCGACGATCTTATGATCTGTAATGCAACAGAAGGCATGTGCATCGCAGGTGTATTTGGAGGACTTAAAAGTGGAGTAAAAGAAAAAACGACTAGCCTCTTTTTAGAAAGCGCCTTTTTTGAAGGTATCTCTATACGCAAAACTTCTTTCAGACACGGATTGCGAACAGATGCAGCGACTCGATTTGAAAAAGGTACTGATGTCAGTGCTACTGTAACTGTGTTGGAGAGAGCCGTTCAATTAATTCAAGAAACAGCCGGAGGACAGATTAACGGATCCTTGATTGACCTCTATCCGCATCCTGCTTCAAAAAAACAAGTAACCGTCAAATGGTCATTCCTGACCCGACTGAGCGGCAAAAATTATACGTCAACCGCTGTAAAGAAAATATTGACAGGACTAGGATTTGATTGGCTCGAGGAATCGGCAGAGCAATTTGTTATAGCGGTTCCTTATCACAAAACAGATATCAGCATGCCCGCCGATATCGTAGAAGAAATTGTCCGAATCGATGGCTTGGATAATATCGCTATTCCTTCGCATATACAATTGACTCCTTCGTCGGGACAAAATGATTGGCGTGAACAACTTCGCGAAAAAACAGCCAATCAATTGGCTGGTATGGGGTATCAAGAAATGATGACGAACTCCATCACCAATGCAACTTATTATTCTTCGCAGGATCAGCAAGCGCTGGTTACGATGATTAATAGCTTGAGTGCAGAGTTAAATTGTCTTCGTCCTTCCTTGTTAGAAACCGCCTTAGAAGTAGTTGCGCACAACTTGAATCACCGCAATCTGAATTTGCGATTATTTGAATTTGGAAAAATATATAGTCGCACGGGTGATCAAGCGTACCAAGAATCCGACAGACTTTGTGTAGTAATTACAGGCGAAAAACAAGAAGCCGGTTGGAGAGAACAGGCCCAGGCTGCTGATTTTTATACATTAAAAGGAGCCATTGATGCGCTGATTGCCGGGTTGGGATTAGCAGCAAAAACCAATGAAATCACGCTTGAAAAATTCTCTGCATGTGTAGAATGGACCGTAGGAAAACAAAGCGTAGGATATGGCGGAATAGTTTCAGCTGCGCTCTTATCTAAAATGGGTATCAAACAACCCGTTTTGTTTGCAGAACTAAACTGGGCTGCCTTAACTGAGCAATTTCAAAAACGAACTGTCAAAATTCAAGAGATTCCTCGATTCCCAGCTGTACAAAGAGACTTAGCCCTTGTAGTACCGCGTTCACTAAAATGGGAAGCCATCGCCCACACTGTGCAAAAGATCCGGATTCAAACATTACAGGATATCAAACTCTTTGATATATTCGAAAGCGACAAGTTAGGAAAGGATAAAAAATCGATGGCAGTCAACTTTACCTTTCAGGATAAAGAGAAAACGCTCACCGATAAAGAAATTGAAGGTTGGATGAATGCAATCCTTTCTACACTTGAAAAAGAATTATCCGTTACAATTAGAAAATGAACACCCTACAACAAGACCTGCAGCGACTGGAAGAAAAATTGCAACAATTAATTCAGTTGCAACAAAACTTGCATACCGAAAATGAAAAACTGCAAGCTGCACTTCGCAAGGCAGAAGCAGAAAAAACAGAATGGCAGCAAAAAGCTGAAAACGCAGAACAACAGCTAAATGCCTTGAAGCTCAATCAAGAGAATCTGAATGAAGCAGATCGGAAAGAAATGGAGAAAAAAATAAATCAATACATCCGCGAAATTGATCGTTGTATTACGCAACTTGGAGAATAAACCATGAGTGAACTAATTCCACTAGCAGCCATAATTGGCGATCGCACCTACCGAATTAAGGTAGAAGCTAAGGATGAGGCACAGGTACGCCAAACCTTGAAAACGATCAATGATAAGATTGTGGAATTAAAATCCTTGTATGCTGGAAAAGACATGCAGGATTATATCTCAATGACTCTTCTTTGGTTTGCCACACAACCGAGCCCTACCACTAATAGCAACCTCGATAGCACAACTGAACAAGCTGGCAATGATGAATTAAAAAAAGGTTTGCAACTGCTCGAACAGTTGATTGATGCAGAATTAAAACAACGCTGAGCTTAATTGCCTAATAGCTCTTGCATTTTCTTCACTAACGCCTCGCCTCTTAAATTTTTCGCAACGATTTTTCCTTGCGGATCCACTAATAAATTCTGGGGAATAGCCTGAATGCCGTATTGCTTAGCAACTGCATTATTCCAGAATTTCAAATCACTTACATGTGTCCAGGTTAGCTGATCGTCATGAATAGCTTTCATCCACTTGTCTTTTTGTCCTTCGCGGTCCAATGAGACACCCAACACATGAAAATTTTTATCCTTGTATTGATTAAAAACTTTTACCACATTAGGATTCTCTTGTCTGCAAGGCCCACACCAACTGGCCCAAAAATCAACTAACACATACTTTCCACGTAAAGAGGAGAGTTGTACGGGCTGATCCAATGTATCATTTTGTGTAAAGTCAGGTGCGATACGACCAACCCCTGTTTTTTTTGCAGTCTCTAAGCGATCCTTGAAGGCCACCGCCGATGGATAAGTCCGAATTGTTTCAGACAATCCTTCATAGAGGGGCTCTACTTTTCCAGGATTAATATCATAGCCTGCATATTGTTGCAACGCATAAAAAGCAACAGGAGAAGAAGATTCAGTTTTAGCAAAAGGCCCTAGTACAGATTCTTTCATTGCTTCATCCAAACTATCGATCTTAGCTTCTACGCGATCGCGTGTTGCAACATCCTTTGCGGCATTTGCCTTTGCATAATCTTGATAAAGTCCTTTCATTTGGTCCTCAAAAGGTTTCAACCCCGCTTGAAGACGCAAATACGCATCATGATTTTTTGAACCCTTTACAGTTCCGTTACTAAAAGAATCAACTGAACTGATCTTTATTTTTCCTGGTCCCGCATAAAACACAAAGTAGTCTCTGTTCTGTGCCATAGAACCTGAACCAATCGGAACAGCCTGCTTTGCTTTAGCCGCATCTTTTAAAACAGGATATTTAACTCGCAAACGCAATAAATCCGGCTCATCTAACTGAACGGAAAAAGAGTAGTTCCCCTCAGCAATTTTACAGCTATCAGTTACGAAAGCACCTCCCACTTTATGGTATAAATAAACCCACTCAGGTTCTGTTTTAAAATTTTTCAAATCACCTTTGATAGACAAAGATTTAGCCTTATCCTGGGCCATTACAGCAAAAGGCATCAAAAAGACTGTTAAAAGGAGTGTGCGCATAGGGTAAATTAAGGGGACCAATATACGCATCTTTCCGTACCTTTGTTAAGCCACGTAATTGTGGAACAAGCATTGTGAAACACTTAAATCAAAAATTCAATGGATCCCAATATATTATACGCCTTAATTGGCGTAGCCGCTGGAGGAATTGGCCTCCTGGCAGGTCGCGTCCTCTTTGCGAAGGGAAGCCGTAAGCAGATCGAAGAGGCTGAAATTCAAGCACAAACCATTTTAAAGGAAGCAGAACTCAGAGCCGAAACCGTCCGGAAGGAAAAGGAATTGCAGGCAAAAGAGCGTTTTGTTCAGTTAAAAGCTGAGCACGAAAAAGAGGTGCTAGAAAAAACCCGTAAGATCAACGATTCGGAAAACAGAGCCCGTCAAAAAGAACAATCGATCAACCAGAAGGAAAATAACCTGGACAAACAGATCAAAGAAAATGAGACCATCAAGGAAAACCTGAATCGTCAAATCGAGTTGGTCAATAACAAAAGAACGGAGTTAGAGAAACACCAAGAAGAACATATTCGCCGTCTGGAAAAAATTGCTAATCTCTCTGCAGACGATGCCCGTTCACAACTGATAGAAAGCTTACGTAACGAAACACAGACCAAGGCCCTAGCCCTTCAACAGGATATAATCGAAGAAGCCAAACAAAAAGCGCAAAAAGAGGCGAGAAAAATCATTATTCAAACTATTCAGCGTACTGCTGCGGAGCAGGCGATTGAAAATTCTATCACAGTGTTCAACCTGGAAAGTGATGAAATCAAAGGTCAAATCATTGGACGGGAAGGTCGAAACATCCGTGCAATTGAAGCGGCTACCGGAGTGGACCTTATAGTTGATGATACCCCGGAAGCGATTTTGTTATCCAGCTTTGACCCCCTACGCCGTGAAATTGCTCGTCTCAGTTTGCAAAGACTGGTCAGTGATGGACGTATTCACCCCGCTCGTATTGAGGAGGTGGTTGAAAAAACGAGAAAGCAAATCGAAGAGCAGGTTATGGAAATCGGTGAGCGCACCGTTATTGAATTGGGTATCCATGGTCTGCATAAAGAACTAATCAGAATGGTCGGAAGAATGCGTTTCCGCTCTTCCTATGGCCAAAACCTTCTCATGCACAGCCGTGAAACAGCCAATCTGTGTGCAACCATGGCAGCAGAATTAGGGCTAAACCCTAAGCTGGCTAAACGCGCCGGATTATTGCATGATATTGGAAAAGTACCCGATGAGGAAAGCGAATTAAGCCACGCCTTATTAGGAGCCAAACTAGCTGAGAAATACGGCGAAAATCCAGCTGTGGTAAATGCCATTGGAGCACACCACGACGAAATGGAAATGCAATATGTAATCTCCCCCATCATCCAGGCCTGTGACGCCATTTCAGGTGCCCGACCAGGAGCCAGAAGGGAGATTATGCAACAATACCTGCAGCGTATTAAGGACCTAGAAAACCTGGCCATGTCCTACACTGGAGTAGAGAAAGCCTATGCCATCCAGGCAGGCCGTGAACTACGGGTGATTGTGGAAGCCGAAAAGGTCAGCGACCAGGAATCAGACCGCCTTTCCTTTGAAATAGCCCAAAAAATCCAAACAGAGATGACCTTCCCTGGCCAAATTAAGGTGACGGTCATCCGCGAAAAAAGAGCGGTAAATGTTGCCCGTTAGGGTGATTTTCACTACCTTTGCCGTCCTTAAAACTTTTGATATGAACGCCATTGCCTTTGTACACGAGCAGCTGACGGCTAAAAAAGAGTTCCCGGCTTTCAAACCCGGTGACAACATTACCGTCAATTACAAGATCATTGAGGGAAACAAGGAGCGTATCCAGTCCTTCAAGGGCGATGTGATCAAAAAACAGGGAACTGGACACACTGCCAGCTTTACCGTTCGTAAAATTTCGGATGGCGTAGGCGTGGAAAGAGTATTCCCGATCTTCTCCCCCAACATTGATTCAATCGAATTAAATAAAACCGGTCAAGTGCGTCGTGCTAAACTTTTCTATCAGCGTAAGCGTAGTGGTAAAAGCGCACGTATCCGTGAAAAGAGAATGGCTGTTAGCGAATCAGCTGAAGCTTAATCGACAGCGACCTGTTAAAAAAATCCCGTCTCTTCAACAAGTCGGGATTTTTTTATGTCGTTAACTTTTTGGTATCCTATCTTTACAATACAACTCTCGACTATGACAAATCCTATTTTACTCGGAATGCTTGGCACCAATGAAATCATCATCATCCTTGTGATCGTATTACTTCTGTTTGGAGGTCGTAAGATTCCTGAATTGATGAAAGGACTTGGAAAAGGAGTTCGTGAATTCAACGATGCCAAGAATAACGTGAAAAAAGAAATCGAAGAGAGCGCTAATGATGTTACCCGCTCTGTTAAAGACTAATCTCTTTTTTTCGGAAAGCCCTCTATCCCCCTTTTGGAGTTCCGTAAGGGGATTACTCGCTTCAAGTATCTTCTTATTTCTATCGCTATCCTCTTTCTCCCAAACAGGACCAAGAGGATTCAACACCTTGTTTGACACAAGCAGTTGGAAGAACCCTTCCGGTGTAAAGTTGAATCCGCAAGCCATCTCCTTTGTAGAGTCTTACATGAGTCGTTATGGAAATGGACTCCGAAAAATGAAAGACTGGGGTCTTCCCTATTTCAATATGATGGATCAGGTATTAACTGAATCTGGTTTACCTGGACAATTAAAATACCTGGCTGTAATTGAATCAGGATTGCGATCCACTGCACAGTCGTGGGCAGGTGCCGTGGGTCCTTGGCAATTTATGCCAGCAACCGGGCGTCGCTATGGATTAAAAATTACACCCGCCTTGGATGAACGGATGGACTATATCAAAAGCACAAAGGCCGCAACCCGTTATCTAAAAGATCTCTTTACACAATTCCAGGATTGGCTCTTGGTCATCGCAGCCTATAATGGTGGCGAAGGGGCTGTAGAACGTGCAATCCGTCGCAGCCAAAGTCGTGATTTTTGGAAACTGCAATATTACTTACCCGCAGAATCCATGAACCATGTCAAAAAATTTATTGCGACACATTATGTCTTTGAAGGAAATGGAGGCGTAACTACCCTTACCAAACAAGAGAGACAAACCCAGCAAGAAAAATTGCAACTTCCGCTTACCACAGAAGAGTTGGCACAAACAACAACGATACTATTGCGTGGTCGTTATAAAAAAGAAGCGATTTTAAAATACACCGAAACGGATCCACAGGAATTCCGTCGTTTGAATCCCTCCTTTGATGAAGCGATATCAATGAAGGGCGAATACACACTACGCCTCTCTCATGCCTGCATGCAAGAGTTTATCGAAAAAAAAGAGATGATCTTGGAAGAAAGTCTTCAGTTATTACTGAAAGGAAAATAAAGTCAAGAGCAATTACCTACGGATTAAAAATCCTCTTCTTCATCAAAGCCTTTGTCATTAAAGAGATCATCCTCGCCAAACTCATCCTCATCTAATTTAAAATCATCTTCCTCTTCCCCTTTTTTGGCTGGACCTTTTTTCCCTTTTGATTTAGGCAAATCAAATTCTTCAAAATCAGGATCCCAATTATCTTCTTCCTCCTGTTTTTCCCAATCATCATCTACTTCCTCTTCTTCATCCTCCTCTACCTTACTCTTTTTGGGTTTTGAAGAATCTTTTGCCGCAACTTTTGTTGCAGGTTTTTCTGTAAGCTTTTTTACCTTTTCTGGTTTGATAGCCATAGCAGGACCGGATTAGTAATGTAAATTTTCGGCGAAGTTTTTAAATCGCCAAATTTTTTAAAATTCTTTTTTAATAAGAAAAATAAAATTAGGGTACAAGCACCAATTGATCCCGACCAGGACCATTGGAAATATATTTCACCTCCACGCCCAGATACTTATTAATAAAATCTACATATGTTTTCATAGCAACAGGAAGGGAAGCAAATTCTTTACAGGTACTTGTTGTTTGATTCCACCCCGGAAATTTTTTCCAAACCGGTGTAGGCTGCGCACGCTCCAATTGGTAAGGAATTTGAGTCGTTTCTTTTCCATTAACCTCGTAGGCCGTACAAACGGATAGTTCAGCAAAAGCATCCAGCACATCTGCTTTAGTCATTACCAATTTTGTAACCCCATTAATCATACAAGTATAACGAAGGGCTACCAGGTCAATCCAACCACAGCGGCGAGGGCGTCCAGTAGTAGCCCCAAATTCATTACCAACACGGCGAAGCTCTTCTCCCGTTTCATTTTCTAATTCCGTAGGAAAAGGTCCACTACCCACTCGGGTACAATACGCCTTGGTAACACCAATCACTTCTCCGATATGGTTAGGAGCCACTCCTAAACCATTACAAACGCCTGCGGCAATGGTATTGGAGGAGGTAACAAAAGGGAAGGTTCCAAAATCAATATCCAGCATACTTCCTTGTGCACCCTCTGCCAAAATTTTTTGACCCGCCTTTATCTTTTCATTGATAAAATACTCGCCATTCACAATATTGAGTCCACGTAAAAATTCAACCGCTTCAAAAAATTCTTCTTCCCAAGCGCTGATGTCTTCTTGAAAACCATAACTATCTAATAATCGCTGGTGCTTTAAACGAAGCTTGATGTATTGGGTAGTAAAATTCTTATCTAACAAATCACCTACGCGTAATCCATTGCGACCTGTCTTATCCATATAAGCAGGGCCAATTCCTTTTAAGGTTGAACCTATCTTTTGATTTCCCTTGGAAAGTTCTGCGGCTTTATCGAGTGCACGATGTGTAGGAACAATCAAATGTGTACGATCAGCAATGAATAAATTCTTTTTTACATCCACTCCAAATGCAGCAACACTTTCGCATTCACGCTTAAGGGTTACAGGATCTAGCACCACTCCATTGCCAATTAAATTGACTATCCCTGCATGAAATATTCCTGAGGGAATTTGGTGTAACACCAATTTTTTGTCATTTACATACAAAGTGTGACCTGCATTAGGTCCGCCCTGAAAGCGAGCTACCACTTGATAATCTTTCGCAAAAAAATCAACGATTTTTCCTTTTCCTTCGTCGCCCCATTGGAGGCCCAGAATTACGTCAACCATGTTAGTAGAATATGCGCCGCGAAAATAGGTCTATTTGATCAGCATTATGGAGCCTTTTTTCGTAATCACCCGATCATCTTTTGTCAGCCCTTCAATCATCCAGATATAAATTCCCTCCGGCTGCAGTTGCCCACCAATAGTACCATCCCACCCGTCGTTCATCTTTTTAGTTTGGAACACAACCTGCCCCCATCGGTTGAATATCCTGAAATAATTATAGCTTTTCATGCCCACAGGGAACGGTGTGAACTTGTCATTTTTGCCATCACCATTGGGTGTAAATCCGGTCGGAACATATATATCTGGGCCCTTGTACACCCTAACATTAACGAACGCCTCTCCTTTACAACCAGCGATGGTGGACGCAACAACCTTGTACCGCACATCCGATCCAATGGCACCAATTGTTACCGTTGGATTAGGCACCAGCGTGTTGCTTAAGCCCACAGAAGGAGTCCAGGTATAGAAAGTAACATCCGGGTCATTAGGAACTGCTAATAATGTGAACTGATCACCTGGGTATCCGATCGTATCTGCCGGATAAGTTAATACTTGAATAGGAGGAGTAACATGAATTCGAACCGTGTCAGTGGTAAGACCGGCACATCCATTAGCATCAGAAAGTATGCTTAGTACATAAAAAATATCTCGGTCCGGTGTAGAAATTGCATTAGGAAGCGATGCATTATTCAAATAAGTGGAAGGCGCCCATTGGTAAACAGTACCTCCCGACCCTTGCAATGTTACTGATTGACCATAACAAATAACTCGATCGGACCCTGCATCAGGGATAGGTGCCGCATTAACCCGCACTACCACAGTGTCGCGGGTTACACATCTTCCCAACGTAATGGTCACAATGTATTGCGTAGTAGTAATGGGAGAAGCAATGGGGTTTGAAATATTCACCGCACTCAAGCCGGTTGCGGGAGTCCAGTCATATTGCAAACCATTTGAAACAACATTCAACTGAGTAGATCTGCTTTCACAAATAGTTACATCGGTTTGTGGCGTAAATGTTAGATCATTGGTAAGACCTACCACAGCAGTGGTTGTGTAGATACAGTTCAATGCATCTTTAACACTAACTGAGTAAGTTCCTGGTGCCACATTATACGTACCACTGTTTTGCCAGTTAACTCCACCGTCAATTGAATAACTGTATGTACCATTGCCACCCGAGGCTGTGATACTAAGCCCGCCGTCGTTACCACCATTACAAGAAGCATTTGAAGTAGTAACTGTAGCAGTTAGTGCAGCTGGTTCAGTGATTGTTATTGGAGCAGTTGTAACACAATTGTTCGCATCTTTTATTGACAAAGTATATGCACCAGCAGCCAAATTAAAAGTAGTAGCAGATTGCCAGTTGGTTGCGTCAACACTAAATTGGTAAGGAGCCGTTCCTCCAGTAGTGTTAATAGTTAAAATACCGTTCGACTCTCCATTGCAGATAACAGGAACCGTATTGGTAGTTGTCACAACTGTGGTAGGTTCTGTAACCACCACAGAAGTAGTTCCTTGACAACCGGCACTTTCTCTGAAACGAATAGTGTGTGTACCCGCTGGTACTCCGGTAAATTGATTGCTACTTTGCCAGGTCACCCCATCTAATGAATATTGATAAGGTGCTGTTCCTACAGTAGGAGCAACTACAGTCAGCGTACCCGTACTTCCACCATTACACAACACAGGTGTTGAACTTGCAGTAGTTGTTAATGCTGGACCTGTAGCGACAGAAACAATGGAGGGGTTACTTACACATCCGATTGCATCTTTCACTAGCAGTGAATGATTTCCCGAAGAAAGACCCGTAAATGTATAGGGAACTGCACCCGCAGTAAATGGTCCCCCATCAATTGAAAACTGAAAAGGTGCAGTACCGCTTGATGGAGTAACAGTTAACGTACCATTGACTGCCCCCTCACAAGTGGTAGCTGCAGCATTAAAGCTGGCAGTTATCGCAGGGCCAGCCGCTACTGTAATTGTACGCGTTAATTGACAACCAAGGTTATCTCGAATGACCACTGTATGCGAGCCAGAAGTGATATTTGAAAAAGTGAAAGGACTAGTTCCGCTTTGAATAGCACCTCCGTCTAATTGGAATGTAAAGGGTGCCGTTCCTGCAGTGGCATTAACTGTGATAGATCCATTAGTGGCAGTGGGACAGGATGTGGCAGCCGAAGTAGTAGTGGCTGCAACACCAGCACCTACAGCAACATTCAATGTAAGTGGACCCGATGCACAACCTGTTGCTAAATCAGTTACAATAACTGTATGATTACCTGCCGTAACATTATTGAAAGTAAATGGCAACGTTCCTTGTACAGCTGCATTCGCATCTAACTTAAACGTATGTGGCCCTGCGCCAGCCGCCGTTGAAATCGTAATAGTACCATTATTCACACCTGTACAGGCAGTAGGTGAAGAAGCAACAGTGGTGGCAAGATTTCCAGCAGAAGCAACGGTAACCGGTATCGAGATATTACAAGCCCCTGGCGCATCTCTTACGGTAACGGTATAAGCACCCGCAGCCAACCCATTAAATGTATTGCTCGTTTGCCAGGTTGTTCCCCCATCAATTGAATATTGGTAAGGGGCTGTTCCACCCGTTGGTGTGCCTATTGTAATTATTCCATTATTATTTCCACAGGATGCTGCATTAGGAGTAGCCGTTGCTGCAAGTCCCGCTGATCGGTTGACGCGCACTGTATCCGTTCCAAAAATTTCAACAGTGGGATCATCTGATTTTTCAAATACCGAACGAATCACATAATTGGTGATGACTCCAGCTGGAGGACAAATGTTTGGAAAAGCAACTTCCAGGTTTCCATTTCCTAAATCAGTTGTTGCGGCAGGAAGCACTGTTGCAACAATAGCACCAGTATTATCTAAAAGCTCAACTCTCTTCAATAAGGAGGGGCCAGCGTTGGGAACAAATCTCCAGCTTTCATTCATATTTACAGATCCCCAACTTGGGCCCAATGCAGTTCGACCCGGGGCCATCATTCCATTGGTGCGATCCCAATCTTGTATACCAATAATTGCACGACCACTGTTCCAACCTGGACAGGTTTGTTTACTAAAAACTAATACCTCGATTACGTTGAGTGACTCGTATAAAACAATTTGATGGGTGTTTTGATTTAGGCTGGTACAGGAGAAAAGTCGAACCTCATTAAAACTGAGCACCCATCTGCGATGTGGGGCGGTTCCAAAAACCTGGTATTGAATTCGCTGGTTGGGTTGGCTAGTAGTGGGATACAAATCGTGATTAGGTCCCATGATAGTAGCGCGGTCATAACTAGCACTAGGTAAGTTGGCAGGGATGCTCCAGGCAGCATATAAACCCGCTCTGGATGCATCAAAGGTTAAATAACCGTTGGTACTTGCAGCCAACGTGTTGTAGACAGTTCCGTAAAATGAAAAGGGAAAACCAATAGTTACTAATGAAGAGTACGTATCGTCGATTGTCAAATTTGTTGGGGTACCCTGCGGATCATTTGGCGCAACATACACAGGGAAACAACCTGGTGTGGTGCTTGTGGGATTTATCGTGTACGTAGAAGTTTGTTGACGAATATCAGGCACTCTACCTTTTAGTGTAAAGCAAAAGTTAGCAGGGCAACCAGGCACCAATGTATCACGGGTGCAATTCAGGGAAAAACTCTGTGCCTGAGAAAAAGTAGACAGGAACAGAAGTGAAAAAATCAGGAATAAACGACTAACTGCTTGAATCATTTCAGGCAAATTAAATGTGTGGTTTTGGGCCGTTCAAGTTAAGAAAAATAAAAGAGATTACCCAGGAATATCTTCCATATCATAACGCTCCACAGACTCAACCCCTGGTAGATTTAAAAGAGCCTGCACTAATTTCTCCAGCTCATCCTTATCGTGTACATACAATCGAATGTTACCCTGAAAAAGGCCCTCTTTTGCTTCAATGGTTAAGGCAGCGATATTGATTTTCAACTCTCCACTGATCAAATTTGTAATCATACTCACTACCCCCACATCATCCAAACCGACAATTTTGATACCGGTCAAGAAGGAGATTTCTTTATTCTTTGCCCATTTGGTTTTTACTACACGATGGCTATAACTGGCCAATAATTTAGCCGCATTGGGGCAGTTAGTCCGGTGTATCGTCAATCCCTTGCCAGTAGTTACAAACCCGAAAACGTCATCCCCCGGTATGGGTTTGCAGCAATTTGCCAGATTGTAAACCACCTTATCACTCCTCTCTCCAAATATGATGAGTTCGGTATCCTTTTTTGGAAGTTGGTGATAAGGAATAATCTCGGGTTTATCCGCAACCACTGGTACCGTCTTCATTGGACGAGGTGCCTCTATACGATCACCTATTACTTTGAAAGTCTTTAGATCCTTTAGATCAAGTTCTTTTATAGAAATGCTGTAAAATAGATCTAGGTTAGAACCTGCCTTATACCATTGCACCAGTTCTTCAATGTTAGCTTGAGAAAATGCAGCACCCATTCCTTCTAATTTTCGCTGCAACGTATATTTTCCCTCCTCTGCAATTTTTCTCTTTTCATCTTTTAGTGCATCTCGGATACGCCCCTTTGCTTTTGATGTCACTACAAAATTGAGCCAGTCGTCAGATGCCTTTTGCTTATTGCTGGTAATAATCTCAACCTGATCGCCACTTTGGAGTTTGTGACTGATAGGAACTAATTTATGATTGACTTTGGCACCAATTGTTTTGACACCAATCGCACTGTGTATTGAAAAAGCAAAATCCAATGCAGTAGAACCCACCGGTAACATCTTCACATCGCCCTTTGGCGTGTAGATATAAATTTCCTCTGCTAAAAAACTGGTTTTAAAATCTTGTAAAAAATCGATGCTGTCTGTTTCTTGATTCGTGATCACCTCACGGATTTGCTGAAACCACTTATCAAAACGACTTTCATCTTGACTATCCTCTTTGTACTTCCAATGCGCCGCTAATCCTTTTTCAGCAATTTCATTCATACGTTCAGAACGAATCTGCACCTCCACCCATCTACCTTGCGGCCCCATCACAGTGGTATGCAATGCTTCGTATCCGTTGGCCTTGGGATTACTCAACCAATCACGCAATCTTTCCGGTGATGGACTATATTCATCGGTAATCAGAGAATAAACTTTCCAGCACTCTTCTTTTTCCTTATCGGGAGCAGAATCTAAAATAACACGGATGGCAAACAAATCATACACTTCTTCAAATTCCACTCCTTTCTTTTTCATTTTATTCCAAATAGAGTGGATGCTCTTTGGACGACCATAAATTTCTGCTTTGATTTCAGAACTCTCCAGCTTTTCTTTAATGGGTCGAATAAAATCATTGATAAAACGTGTACGATCCTTTTTGGTTTCTGCAAGCTTCCTTGCAATCTCCCGATAGGTTTCCGGCTCCATGTATTTCATGGCCAGATCTTCCATCTCTGTTTTGATAGAGTAAAGACCCATACGGTGTGCGAGCGGGGCATAAATAAAAATGGTCTCTGAAGCAATCTTCAATTGCTTTTCTCGCTTCATCACATCGAGCGTACGCATGTTATGCAAACGATCCGAGAGCTTGATTAAAATAACGCGTGGATCATCTGTTAGCGTCAATAATATCTTTTTGAAATTCTCGGCCTGCTGTGAGGCATTTACATCAATCACATTGGCAATCTTGGTCAGCCCATCTACGATGCGGCTGATCTCTTCGCCAAACTCACGACGAATATCTTCAAGTGTGATGTCCGTATCCTCGACTGTGTCATGTAATAATGCACAAAGTGTAGATCGTACCCCCAAGCCAATTTCTTCAACACAAATTTTTGCAACCGCAATCGGATGTAGGATGTAAGGCTCACCTGATTTTCTGCGCATCGTTTCATGCGCTTCGGCAGCCATCTCAAAAGCGGTACGCAATAATTCCTTATCACCCGGCTTTAAGCGAGATTTTAATACCCGCAAAAGCGAACGGTATTCGCGAAGAATGAGTTTCTTCTCCTCTTCTGCCGAAAGATTATACTTAGGTATTTGCGCGAGCGCCTCCATGGATTACGAATTTACAAATTTAAATCCAGCGAAAGCGGTACGAAAAAAGCTGTGAACCTACTTTGAAAACTGATAGCGCAAAATCACTTCGTGTGCATTGGGCCCTTTATCAAAAACACTCAACGGCGTGGAGTAAATATCAAATGAATAACCAAGTGTCAATTTCTTTTGCACTTTCACACCTGCCGATAACATCCAACTTTGACGAGCCCGTAACGAAAGCCCCCACCAAAATAATTCACGATGTTCAACCCTTGCACCTGCCTGCACTTCTGTAGGTGCATTTGGCAAATAGATCACCAAAAAATTTGGAATGACTGTTGTGTTGGCGTCTACTTTCCAATTATAGGAACCGTGGAGATAAAAATGTCGGTATAAACGGGCTTCCTCCGTTCTGCTGAGTGAACCTGAATAAAAGTCAAGCTTTGATTGAATTAACTGACTTACTGAAGCACCTACTTGAAATTTTTTAGAGGTATAGGCTACTCCCAATCCTGCATCACCTTTAAAGCGATTGGCGGCACCGCCCATCACTGGATCGTTGCCGATTGCATCAATGAGCATTGCTTTATCAATCGCAAATTGTTGAAACCTCGCTTCTAGTCCCACTGAAAATATTCCTCCCTTTTGAAGTGGAATATGATAAGCATAGGAAGTTTGAATTCCCTTTCGACTAGTTGGCCCAGTAACGTCACTATACAAATAACCTCCCACGCCAATCTTTGCTTTCTCTAAATAGGTGGAACCAAAAATGAGTGCCGTAGTAGGGCTTCCCTCAATACCACTCCACATACTGCGATAAGTAGCACCAATTAATGTTTGGCCACCAACTCCCGCTACCGCAGGGTTATGCAAGTTTCCCTGCAAATCATAGAGTGAGGAGTTCATTAACTGCTGTGCTGAAGCCGTTAATGAGAGTATGCAGGAAAAAAATAGAATAAGTTTTTTCATGTGTTGCAGTTAAAATTGATCAACGAAGAATAGTCAGATTACCGGTTCTGGTTTCCACCTTGCTATTGATAAGTTGGAAACTGATTACATAGTAATAGGTGCCATCCGGTAATACTTTTCCGTTGTAGGTACCATCCCAGGTATTCTTATAGTTTAGATCCTCAAATACTTTTGCCCCATAGCGGTTATATACCTGCACTTTTGCTTTTGTCAAACAATTTCCATTCGTGATTAACCAACGGTCATTTACTCCGTCTCCATTGGGTGTAAATGCATTCATTGGCTTAATACAGTAAGGAACCACTGTTAATGTCATATCATCCGTTGCAATACAACCTTGGTTGGTAGTGACACGAAGCGAATAGGTAGTTGTTGTGCTTGGGTTTGCAGAAGGATTCAACAGAGCAGAATTTGTAAGCGCTGTTGACGGAGTCCATAAATAAGTACCCGCAGAACCTGAGCCCTGCATTGGATAAACATCTCCAGCAATAATTATTGCATCAGGCCCAGCATTTGCTGTTGCGCCCGGGAAAATGGTAATATTCATTGTTTGGCGCGTTGAACAGGTGCCTAATCTTGCTTCCAATGTATAAGCTGTAGTGGAGGCAGGGGCAAATACTGGATTTAAAATAGCAGGGTTACTAACACCGGTAGTTGGCGTCCAGCTAAAAGCTGTTCCATTGGTTGTAACTGTTGGAGTAAATGAATTACCAAAACAAATACTTGTTCCGCTTATAGGATCAAGCGTAAGATTATTGGTGAAAGTGATTGTTACAGCAGTAGTAGCTGAACAAGTAGTAACAGGATTTCTGGTTACTACGTTATAGTTTCCGCCAGCTAATCCGGCAAAGGTGTTGGAAGACTGCCAAGTAGTTCCGCCATTGATGCTATACTCATAAGGGGGATTTCCACCACCACTGGCAGTAATTGTAATCGTACCGGTGGTTGTACAATTAGCATCTGTTTTAGCAATGGTTTGAACCAAGGTATTTGAAAGAGCAAGTGTAATAGGCTGCGGACCAGAAGAACAGTTATTTACATCCTTGACAATTACATTATACGTTCCTCCACCAAGCCCTGTGAAAGTGTTAGAAGTTTGCCAAGTAGTTCCACCATTAATACTATACTGGTAAGGTGCAGTTCCTCCTTGTGCCGTAACGGTGATACTTCCGTTTGGTGCACAATTGGGATCTGTTTTTGCAACTGCTGCACTAGGCCCAACTTTTTTTACAAAGACTGTATCGGTAAAATTTACATCGTTTGCGGGGTTGTTACAATCACCATATGTTACCTGAACAACATATGCAGTACTATCAGCTGTGGGGCAAACGTTTGGGAAATTCAAATTCAACACACCAGCAGTAGATGCAGATGATGTGTCGGCAGTAGCCACTTGCGTACCATTTACTAATAGTTTGGCAGATTTAAATCGTGGAGTCGATCCATTAGGAATGAAACGGTAACACTCATTCATACCTGTGGAACCCCATTGCGTAGCATTTTTTCCTGTAGGGGCAATTGCTTGTGTGCGCGTACCATCTTGCATTCCTAAAATTGCATTACCGCCATTCCAGCCTGTACAAATTGGTTTATCCTGAATATACACTTCCACAATTCCAGTTCCTTCATATAAAA
>JACCDU010887833.1_pt1 | contig 21254 bp, 19 predicted proteins | sample 7446081 | NCBI WGS metagenome assembly JACCDU01 (sample SAMN15323447, study PRJNA562643) | freshwater metagenome | isolation source: river surface water | place: USA:Blue River Watershed | collected 2017-08-17
ATGTTTTGCTTTCGGGTTCCCCTGGTTGTGGTAAAACCACATTAGCTAAAATCTTATCGAAGGATCTTCCGCATCTTTTCATCAACGTTTCTGATGAAAGCTCGGTCGATACAATCAGGACTAAGATTAACGATTTTTGTTCTACCATAAGTATCCTGGATGGAAAATCTTCAAAAAAAGTAGTCGTATTAGACGAGTTTGACGGAGCTTCTGATCAGTTCTATAAAGCCCTCCGAGGTACTATTGAAAAGTTTGCAGGTAACACAAGGTTTGTTGCAACATGTAATTGGCTGAACAAAGTTCCTGAAGCAATTCAAAGTAGATTTGAAGTTATAAATTTTGATCCTGTTAATCAAGCTGAAGAGGATAAAATCAGGAACGAATGGAGAAGCAGAATCAATCTTATTCTGGGAAAACTCGGTATTAAAATCGACGAAGCATCATTGGATGAGTTTGAAAAAGAATACTTTCCGGATTTAAGATCTTCCCTGAATAGGATTCAAACATGGGTTATCGAGGGGGTTAAAGAGATTGATATTTCTAGAGTAAGGGATTCTTCTTGGTCTTACGAGGATCTTTACAGGATGATATTCGAATCCAAAGATCCAGTAGCAAACTATCAAGTTATTGTTGGACAATACTCAACAAAGATCGATGACGTTATGACAGCTTTGGGAGAAGAATTCATCAATTGGATCATCAAGAATAAATCGAGCCATGTCAAAATAATACCTGGGGTAATTGTTGAGGTTGCTCACCACCAAGCTCAACGACAAGTTGTTATCGATCCGGTTGTGAGTTTGCTTTCTCTGATCTTCAAAATACAAAAACTCGTTGATTAGGAATTATTAATAGAATATGATAAGAAGGATAATTATAGTAGGTAAGGGTGGTTCTGGTAAAGATTATTTAAGGAAGGAACTGGAAAGGTTTGGTTTAAAATATTGTGTTTCTCACACTACGAGACCTCCTAGGGATGGTGAAGAGGATGGAATTGATTATCATTTCATAGCACAGCGTCAAGCAAATATGATGCTTAACAATGACGAATTTTACGAGTCTGTGGTATTCAATGACTGGACATATGGCACATCGATTAAGGAGTTCTATTCCAGCAACCTATTTATAATGACCCCTTCTGGACTTGCTAAAATGAAACCGGCAGATAGGGAGAAATCCTTCGTAGTGTATCTTGATATAGATGAGGACGTTAGGAAAGAAAGGTTGCTGAAAAGAAACGACGTAGACAATGTTGAAAGAAGATTGAACGCGGATCACCTTGATTTTTCAAACTTTACTGACTATAACCACTCTATAACAAATCCATTATTTCAGAATTACGAGGATATAATTGAAATTTCTAAAATTAACTTCTAGATTATGATAAACGTTTTAATTGATGGGAATTATATTTTCCATAAGACCTTTGGTGTTTTTGGCGGTTACGGTAACAAAAATCCAGAGGATATCTTGGGCAGTGAGAACGAACAATCGATGTTTATACGGAAAATATCTACTGACCTTTGTGCTTCATTAAGACTTATACCCGCGGGGGGAAAATTAATTTTTACTGCAGATAGTAGAAGCTGGAGGAAAGATGTTGAAATAGAAGGTGGAGGATATAAGTCAAATCGTATTAAAGATGAGGAAGTTGATTGGACCGTGTTCTTCAATTTGCTGGAATCCTTCGGTAATCATTTAGAAAAAATGGGATTTGTTTTCTCTAAAGTAACTGGAGCTGAAGGAGATGATCTCCTCTATTTTTGGGCTGATTATTTGACTTCTAAAGGACAAAATTGTATTATTGTATCTGGTGACAAAGACATGCACCAATTAGCTCGCTGGAAGGAAGAAAACTGGACTATTGTCTGGAACGCCAATTCCAAAAATAATTGCCTGTACGTTCCTGAGGGATGGGAAGAAAAATGGTTAGATAAAAAACAAGAGCCTTCTATTTTTGAAATGAGTTCTATCATGGATCCAGATCGTGAAAAAATGAAGGAATTCGTTCAGAAAAACGAACTGAGTGAAATCAATCCCCGGGATTTTATTTTCACGAAAATGCTTGTTGGTGATAAAGGAGATGCTGTACCTGGTATTTGGGAATACACAAATGGGGAAAAAACAACCAGGGTAACACCAAAAAAAGCTGAAGCAGTTCTTGGATCTTTAAAGGAAACCCGTTGGAAAGACACTGCATTTTCCGAATTAATTGAGGATGATGAATTTCTGGATTGGGTATCTGGATATTGTTTGAGGCTCATAAAGGAAATAGATAATACAGAAAACAGAAGGAAAGCATCGCATAACTTGAAGAGAAACTACAAATTAATGTGGTTGGATAAAACAGTGATCCCTATGGAAGTAATCCGTGGTGCAGTTGCTGAGTTAAAAAGAGGAATTTCTTTGGACAAGAAACCTATTACTCTTGATCGTGTAAAGATTTTAGAAGGTACCACATGGGTGGCTAAATTTGGAGCGCCAAGTCAGTTCGACCCATTCAAAAATTTCTAAAAATGGAATTATTCGATATTGTAAAAACTATTTTCAAGCAGGATAAAGAATGGAATAAGGTTTCTAGAAACGATAAAACCAGGAACTTCTTTATGATTAACAGGATAATGTCTATCCAGTTCCCTATTCAGGCACAACAATTTAATCACACAAAAATTTCTCCTAGACCTATTGCTGATTGGTGGCATAACACTTTAAGTAGGCATTACACGAAAATGCCAAACTGGATTTTTACTAAGACTAAAAAAACTGAGACTAAGAAGGATACAAAAAAAGTGATTGACTTTGATCCAGAGGTAGAAAAGTTCATTAGGGAAAAATTCTCAGTTTCAAATAGAGAACTTACAGAACTAAAGAAATTCTATCCTGAGAAATACTTGGAATGGGTAGAATCTATTGCGGATCAAATAAATATGTCCAAGAAGTAGCTCCGATATATAAATCAACATTTAACCCAACACAAACATGAGAAAGGATTTTCAGAAGCTAATTGATAAGGTAATGCAGAGCTTGGATTGGGACACGATATATGAGGTAAACAAGGTTTTCAAGTTTGGTGTTGGAGGAGGAAGTGAAGTTATACCTGGACTTAAAAGAAAGCCATATAGTGATACCCTGACTAAAAATGATGTTAAGAATGAACTTAAATTTCTGTTGAGGTTTGTAATTAACAATGACATTTCTAAGTTTGTTTATGGTCAATGGATGATTTTCTGGTTCAATCAAGATTGGGATTTGATCTGGGAACAAGAGGAGGGAGAAGAGTTCGATGAGAACGAAGAGGAAGATTTTAAAGTTGATAGTAGACTAGAGGTCTTCTACGCTCCTCAAAGAATTTCACTAACTATCGATGCTCGTCCTGATGATTCAGTCAGTCCCGAATCAATAGATTCGATGGTATTGTCTCAAATGTTGCAAAAAGCATTGGATAGTGAAAATTATGAACTTGCTGGAAAATTACAGGAATTGCTAGATCTCAAAAAGTCTTCAGAGAAAATAGATAAATAGAGAAATAACAATCTGCAATTGAGACACATTAAAACCATAAATGAATTTTTTGACGTTGGAGTCTTTGGTGATACCTATGGGTATGGTGGAGCGAATGGTATTTTCAAAATCCAATATAAGCCTTACAAGGATCTCTCCGTTTCGGTTGGCCCAGATCCCAATGTAAAAAGAACAGTAGCAGGTTCACAATTTGCTGTAGGTGATTTTGTTGTAGGTAAACCATTAGATTCTAAAGAGCTGGTTGCTGGTATGATTGTTAAATCTGAAAGAGCACCTGACAATAAGTCATATAGATATTTTGTTCAGATTCACTCAAAAAAGAAAGATTCCGAGGAGGTAGTTGAACTTGTTCCCGATACTGTTGAGTTTGTTGACAACGGGGATAAAGGACATAAGGAGATACTTTCTAGATTCAAATTTGATCAAATGCCTTCTGAGGTCTATAACTCGCCTACCGTTTATAATAACACAAGTCTTGGTGTTGAAGGAGTCGGAAGTTAGAAACTTTCTTCGTTCTTCTTTCTAAAACAATTTGATGATACTAAGTAAGAAAATAAACAGGCTGGGCTGTATAAATAGGGATTTTTCTTCCAAGGACAATTCAGATGGTATTATTCTGCTTAACACAGTTTTTTCTAAGATAAAGGAAAACAATGAGCTTGGTATAGGAATTACCTGTTTTGAAATCCCTCAAGGGTATACCTTTCCTGAACTGGATTTTATTGAAGACGATTCGCCTTCTAATGTTCTTGTTTGGGAAATGTTCAGATTCATCAAGAGCACAAATCATAGAATTTTCTTTTTTCTTCCAACACATTATTTTCTTGGCAGTCAAATCCCAGAGGTAGTAGAAAACACGAAGTCCTTAATCATTGGAATTTCATTACTCTTGGATCAAATTGGAATCGATTACCCGTCGATTTTGTTACGTGTAGGTAGTGCTTACGGAGCAAGAAAAGCTACCATGGAAAGGTTTTGTGAAAACGTAAAATCTTTAGATCATAAAGTCATAAAGAAAATTGCAGTTTGTAATGACGAAAAACCTTCCTTGTTTTCTGTAACTGATCTTTTGAGTGGTGTTTATTATTCATGTAATTTACCAATTGCATTCAGGCTTTTACCTCACCAATTCAATAACGGTGGATTATCAATAAGGGAAGCATTATTTCTTGCAGTTTCTACATGGCCAGAGGGAACAACACCTGTTTTTATACATTCGGAATCTTCAGAGATCGATGAAAATGGTGTTTCTCTTTCACCTTCACCTTCAAATTATTTAGGACACCGAATACCAACTTTTGGCTTAGATATCGACACTATTCTTGATTCACCAGCAGAATCTAAATGTTGTCTAAAGTACAGATCCGAGCTAATTTCACTCAAACCAATGGTCATAAACAAAATCGACCGTAAATAATTTTTTTACTTCGCTATTGTTAGTTAGATTTGGATAAATTTCCAAAATGCCAGAATTAGCAGAGTTAAAACTCACAGCAGATTATGTTAACAGCGTCGTCGTCGATCGCACTTTCCATTCTATAGTGAAGAATCCTGAGCACAAATGGAAGGATATACGTAACGATATAGACTTTGGATTTTCCATAAGTGCTGAAGCAAGAGGAAAAGAACTCAGACTGGTTCTCACGGAATCTGCTATCTCCCACTGTCAAAATGTTAAGTCCCTTATGATGACTATGGGGATGGGTGGAAGATTTCAATGGGTTCCCGAAGGTGAATCTGTAAAACACACTCACCTTTCGTTTTTATCTGATTGTGGGGGTCATTTAGCATTCGTAGATATTAGAAGGTTCGGAAAGTGGAATTGGGGGAATTGGAATTCAAAAAGAGGTCCAGATCCAACTACAGAATATTTTAAATTTTGTCATCACATAAATCAAAATCTTTCCAACAAAGCTTTTGATAAACCTATTTTTGAAATCTTGATGGACCAAAGGTATTTCAACGGAATTGGTAATTATCTAAGAGCTGAGATTCTTTATAGATTACCACACACTAGTCCTTTCACCAATTCTAGAGAGTTTATCGAAAAGCATAGATGGGAATTGTTCTCCCTTTGTAGGGATATTCCAATTTTAGTATATGAGATTGGCGGAGGTAGCATCAAGGATTGGAAGAATCCATTCGGACAGGTTTCGAGTGTTTCTAGTTTTCTACTTTGTTACGGGAACAAAAGTATGAACAAGATATTAGACAGTAATGGAAGAACATTTTGGTTCGACCCTAAATGGAAAAAAGAAGAATATGATAAGTAAAAGTGTTTTAAAAAAATGTCTCTTTCTTGATGTAGAGACAGCAACGGGAGCTAGAAATTTTTCGGATCTTTGCAACAAAAATCCTAGACTTGCTAAATTGTGGGAAAGGAGAGCAAAGTACTATAGAACTGCATACGAAGAAATGCACGGTCTCAGTGATGAGGAAATTTATGAGCATAAGGCTTCTCTAGAACCGGAGTTTTCTAAAATTGTGTGTATTTCATTTGGTGTAATCCAGGACGATGATCAAATCAGGATGACCTCATTTTACGGCGATGATGAATCTGACATCCTTGAAAAATCTTCCAAAGTTCTTTCCAATGCTCTTGTAAAAAATATGAAATTGGCTGGGCACAACATCAAAGGTTTTGACGTGCCCTGTATTGGTAAAAGAATAATTTATTCAAGCCCAAGCTCAACCCTACCTGGTAATCTTGTAGTTTGGGATAAGAAACCATGGGAAATACCTTATCTTGATACATCTGAGGTTTTCGCATTTGGTAGCTGGAGCCAGCAAAAATATCTCTCTTTAGATCTTTTGGCTTGTTCATTAGGGGTTGAATCACCTAAAGATAACCTTGACGGATCTATGGTTTCCAATTTCTTTTGGGAACTGGAAGAGTACGAGAAAATAAAGGATTATTGTGAAAGAGATGTTAAAACAGTAATCGACATTCTTACGAAGGTGGCAAAGTAAAAATTAAATCAATTTCCTTCTGGGATTATTTGGATATATAAAGTTCAAATAATCCCTTTTTTGTGACCGAAGTTTTAAATTTTGATAGGTTCTGCCTCAACGAAGACAAGATTGGCTCTTTTTATAATGACGAGCTAAATCCTAAGTTCTGGGATAAGTACAAGAACAAATCCGGGGATACTGAGTGGGTTTTTGACGCTCTTGTGAGAAAGAAGCTTCTAAGAATAGCTGATGATTTCTATTCGAAGTTTGGAGACCTGTTGGGTGATCTTCCTATTGAAGATATTCAATTAACAGGATCTCTTGCTAATTATAATTACACGGACAAGTCCGATCTGGATGTTCACGTTCTAATAGACTTCAGTAAAGTCAAATCCCCGAGGGATGTTCTAAAGGCCGCTATTGATGGTGTAAGATTTATTTGGAATTTAAGGCACGATGTAATTATTAGAGGTCATGACGTGGAACTCTATTTGCAAGATGTGAACGAACCACATACTTCCACCGGTCTTTATTCCCTTAAGCAAAACAAATGGATTAAGAAACCTCAATTTGATCCTCCTCAAGTGGATGAACAAGATGTCAATAAAAAATATGAAGCATTTGTTTCCGAGATAAACCAATTAGAATCAAAGCTTGTAACCTCAGCTTCTTTGCCTAAGGATGCTAAGGACATGTACAAGAGATTAGAAAGACTTAAGGAAAAAATTCAAAAGATGAGGAAAGAATCCTTGTCCAAGCAGGGAGAATTCTCTGTTGGTAATTTAACCTTCAAGTTGCTCCGTAATAATGGATATATAGGCAAAATAATCGATCTATTGTCCCAGGCTTACGCCAGGATTTATTCCGAATAAAATTTAAAAAGATGATTTTAGTTTTTCGTAAGGGATTAGAATATAAAGGGAGCATTAAAGGAATGCCTTCTGATAAAGATTCCAATATTTTCCCATTGATGTCAATTCCTCTCGATCTAGCTGGTCAAGAAACGGACTTAAACGATTTTCAATGGTGGGCTTACACAGACAAATGGCAAAAATGGCTTGATGCTAATCCAAGGAGTTGGCAAGCAGAATCTGTAGACTATAGGTTAGATAAAGCTGAAAGACTTATTGAAAGCTTTACCTCTGAGACAAACCCAGCATCGGATTATTTAAAACACCAGGCAAAGAATCTTTGGGAAACCAAGAAAATCTCATCTTTCGATGAATATGCTGCTTTACTTGAAAGCGAAGCTGGTGGATCTAGAGAGGTAACTAAAAAATTCATTAAGCTAGGATTTGCGATAGAAAAACTGGTAGATGAAGGAAAATTCTTTGCTAATCTAAAGATAGAAAATCTAGAAAAAGGAGAACAATACGCTGTAGTTATCGATCCCCTAGGTGAGGATGGTAATCCAGTTCCTGAAGGAAGACAAGCTTTACGATTTAAGAAAATAGGACAAAGTGCGGGAGTTATTCTTTGTACTGTCGATTACAGTATCCCCGTTGGAGAAATAAAATCAACGGAATCATATCTTAAAAAAGTTGCTGAATATGCAAAAGATGTGGTAATAGCAGGGGCTTCGTTAGCAGCTCTTTATGGTATTGCTCAAGTCGCTGGAAGCATGTGGATGGGGTGGAGACTTTACAAAGGTGCCAGAAACATCTACGCCAGTTTTGATAAAACTAAGAAAGTACACGATGCTGTAAAAGCAGCAGGAGGTGTCAAAGGAGCGGTTTCTTCTTCTTGGTCCGCTTTGAAAAGTTTTGCTACAAAGGCTTTTACTGGAAGAGGAGCAGCTTCTGTTGCTAATGCTGCTAGAGTAACGCTTCCTTCTGGTGCGTTCGTTGAAGGTGGGTTGGCATATTCTGCTAGAGGAACACTTTTAAGAGGTGCAGCCGCACAAAGTACAAAAGCTGCTGCTACAAGACTTGTTGCACAGGGAGGAGCAAGAGCAGCTGCAGCAGTAGCTGGAAGGGGAGCTGCAACAGCAGCTGCCGGAACTATAGCAGCAGAGGCATCTAATCCAGTTGGTTGGATCGTAGCTGCAGTTTCTGTTTTAGGATCAGGAATTAACCAAATCTGGAACTGGGTAAGCGATAAACAAGCTCCTACATATTCAGATGTTGATGATTTCGCTTATGGCGAGTTTACACCAAAGAATATTCCTACTGGAAAATCGATCACTGTATGCTGGACAAGCGACGGAGGTGGAGGAGGATGGGGATTCGTAATGGATCTTCTTACTTTCAGTAAAGATGATACTAGAACAACAATGGAAATTGTGAAAATCGGTGAGTTCTCAGGAAGATCCCTTTTCATCGTCGTTCAGATAAACTCCAAGCAATTCCAGAAGGTTATGAGAGACAATGATCTTGTCCTGTTGTCTTTCTCTAATTCTGATAAGTTTGAAAGAGGATATTTAGATAATGATGATTTGGAGTTCCAAACGATTATTATTCCTGATATCACTCAATTGACAATAGGAACATCTCTGGTTGGATGGTCAAATTGGGAAGATATGAAGGAAGCATACGGAGAAAGTCCATCTAGTCCAATTTACGTTCCTTCTGAAGCTAAATCAAGATACGAATTCCATTACGTAGATGGAGAAGGTAAAGATGTGAATGTGACAGGAAGTCTTCTTTCAGCTGCTGAGATAAACGACACATACCTTGAGGATATAATCCCAATACCAGGTGAAGCTGTAGAGGAATCTAAAAATAACACTAGTCTTGGTTACTCACACCTTATGAAAGAATCCCAGGTTCTTTCATTCAAAGATTTTTCTTCCTCTTTAGTAAATGAAGAAGACGAAAGAGAAAGAATTCTTGGAGTCGGTTCAGGAGTTAAAAATGATCCTGGTCAAAAAGAGGAATCTGAAGATAAGACTGAGGATACTTATATGGAGGAGCTGGAAGGGATTATTTCAGAACCGGTTGAATTGGCTGGTACCGGATACAACCAAATTCCAATTATAGCATATAGGGTTAATACTATTGGTTATGTTAATCCTGACGAACTTGGTAAACCCGATGAGTTCAAATTCTTTATTGTCGGGGAGCAGAGCATTGATCCTAAAAATAATCAGCCGGTTTTGGTTGAAACCGCTGCGGATAACACTTTGGACGATCCTAGATACGGATTAAAAACTTACGTAGCTCCGGAAGAAAAAGAAGAAGAAACAACTGAAGAGCTTCCCGATGATGAAAAAATCAACATCGATGACGTAGACACAATCGGTAAGAAAGTAGAAACGACAAGAGGCGATGTTCAGATCAAAAGTAAATCTGGATCATTAGTTATTAAGGATAAAGACGTACAAGGAGGAGTAAACATCTTTGATGAATTCTCCACAGAAAAACTGAAAAGAGAACTAAACATAGATAATTGGGACTCAATCACAAGCGTTAAAATCAGATACGACAAAAATGACGAACCAATCAATGTTGTATTAAGTAATCGCTTTGCACCGACTGGACAGAGAAGAAGGGTAGTTAGAAAAGGAGAAGAAGGATTCCAATCTGCTCTTGACTTCGCTAAATCAGTTGAAGATGGTATATCCTACACTAATTAAAAAATAGATAATTTTCTGAAATCAGAAAGGATATATAAAGTTAAATAATAGTAAAGTCAAGAAATGAACGAACTTTCTTTATTAAATGAGAACCTTCTTTTCATACTAGAAAAGCAAAACTCGAATTTAAAGGTTTCCAAATCAGAATCAGAATCTGGTGAGGATTATGTTTTACAGGGCATCGCCGCTCAGTTTGGAAAAGAAAACAACAACAATAGGATTTATGAAGAAGGTGAATATCTTCCTCATTTAGACTATTTAAAAGACAAAATCAATCAAAAGAGACTTGTAGGAGAACTGGATCACCCTGAAAAGTTTGATGTTTCCCTTAAAAACATTTCTCACGTTATTGAGGATTTGGTTTATGATAAAGATGGTAGAGTAATTACGATTAAAGTTCGTTTGCTTGATACTCCAGCAGGACAAATTGCTAAAAAGTTGGTTGACGCTGGAATTCCCCTTTCAATTTCTTCAAGAGCAGCAGGTAACGTTGGACCGGACAAGAAGGTACAAATCAAAAAAATCTTTACGTACGATTTAGTTGCTGATCCTGGTTTTCAGGACGCTCAACTTGAAAGAGTTTACGAAAGTGCAGGTTTCAATTCTTTCGAAATCGAAGAAAGATCAAAAAAGTCAATTTTAAACACACTTGAATGTGTTAACGAATCTCTAGGAATAGAAAATGAATCTGGAGTGAAGATATATAAAGTTGAAAATAACGAAGAATTCGAAAAAATATTCAATCAAGAAAAAAATAAATCCAACGTTATGGAGTCCAACAAAGAATATGTTACTGCTGACGAGCTCAATAAATACTCAATCTTTTTGAAGAAAAAGATGGACGAGCTTGAAACGCAAATTTCTGAAATGAAAAACACACAGCCTGTAGCTGAATCAAACAACAACAATGACTCGACTGCAGCACTTGAGGAAAGAGTTGCTAAGCTTGAGAAATACTCAGAGTATCTTGCAGAGAATTTGGAGAGTGCAATCAGCTATGGTGAATACCTTGCTGAGAATTTAGATTCAAGCATAACTTACTCTAAATACTTGGCTGAAAACCTTGACAAGACAATTTCTTACTCTAAATATTTGGCTGAGAACGTTGACAAAGGAATTTCTTATTCTGAGTATGTAGCAGAAAATGTTGACAAAGCAATTGACTATTCTAAATATCTTGCAGAAAAGCTTGATGATGGAATTCAATACACAGAGTACATTGCGGAAAATCTTGATAAGAATATTGCTTACTCAGAATATTTGGCAGAAAACCTGGACAAAGGAATTGCTTACTCTGAATATCTTGCAGAAAACCTGGACAAAGGAATTGCTTACTCAGAGTACATTGCAGAAAATCTTGACAAAGGAATTGCTTATTCGGAGTACATCGGCGAAAAACTTGAGCAAGGAATTAACTATACTGAATATCTAGCAGAAAACCTTAACAAAGGAATCGCTTACTCAGATTACTTAGCAGAAAAATTAAACGGAAATATTTCTCAAACTGACTCTATTTCCGAAAGCATCAAAGGATCAAATCTACCATCTCTTAACGAAAGTGCAAGGGAGAACGCAGAATTGGTCTCTAAAACCGAATTGGTTGAATCTGGTTTTGCAGGAGATTATACTAATCTAAGCAGCAAAATCGATTCTCTAATTGAATCAGTCAAAACCCAAAAGACTGACCAAAATATAAATGAGGCTAGAACGAAAGTTCAGCCGACTGCTCAAACACAAAAAGCAGATCAGGTCATTAATGAAGCCGAAGAGGTAACAAAGGCAGCAACATCAGGTCACAAATTTATTGATGAAATGCCAGAAAATTACGCTCCGATTTGGGAATCACTAAATGAAGGACAAAAGCAATCAATCATTGCTCAGTCTAACTTCTACAATTTAGAGACACCATATCAGATCAAAAATTTCTGGTCAACTCGTCAGCTTGGTGCTAAACCAGTTGGACTTCAGAAACTTCAAGAAAGCCAAGAAACAACAGAAACTTCAACAAACGCAGTTCCACAAGGATATTCTTCTGATTATCTGAATTGGGTAGCTAAGTCACTTGAAGGAAAATTCTAAAAACAAAAAACCCTAAAAAAAATTAGTAAAAACATGAAACTAATCAACGAAGCGGAAATCTTCGATACCTGGGGCCCGATCGTAGAGCAGAAGGCTGGAATCGTAGATAACGAGAAAAAGCAGTGGTTGAGCAAATATTGCCACTACCACTCATTAAATGAATCTGCTGGAGCTTACCAGTCTTTAGCAGTTGTAAACGGTATGGGTGCCGTACAACCACCCGCATATCCTGGTGGATATAACCAATTTGGTGGCGCAGTAGGTACACAAGCTAACTCAGCTTTCTACAACGCTCAAAACCAAGGTTCTGGTGACAAATTCCCATCACTTCTTCCTCTTGCAATTCAGGTTGCAGCGAAGACTGTTGGTTTCGACATCGTTCCTGTTATTCCAATGTCAGGTCCTACTGGAGTACTTTCTTACTTAGATTACGTATACTCTGGTGGTAAAATCAACCCTTCAAACGTAGGTACTTCAGCTGCTGACGCTTTAGCTGTAGCTCCTTCAATGATCAAATTCCAATTGACTTCACCTGCAGCTGGTTACCCTGCATCTTTCGCAGTAGGTACTACTTACTACATTCAGAATGCAACTTCTGCTTCAGCAGAAATCACAGCTGAATTTGTTGGTCTTTCCAGAATTGATGGTTTCCCAATCTTCAAAATCACTGGAATTACTGCTGGCGAAACTGTAGCTTTCATCCTTGACGGTGGTGCTACTAAAGTAGGTACAACTTCTGGAGGTACACAAGCTGGTACTACTACAGCAAGAGCAGAATTGGTTAAAGCTCTTGAAGATCACATCCAAGGTTTCTCTGGTGCTGGCTTCAACAACGACCAAAACTGGCAAGGTCCTTTCGTTGATGGTACTAAGACTTACAACCCAATGCTTAGAGGCGTAGGTGAAAGCACTTACTACCAATCAATGGGTCTTTCGACTTTCACTAAGTTCGTAGAGGCTGACACTTTCCAAGTTGCTGCTTCTGTAACAACTGAGCAAATTCAAGACCTTAACAAGCAATTCGGTATCGACGTAATCTCTATGATCGAGAACGCACTTGTTAATGAGGTATCTCAGTCAATCAACAAGCACATCCTTTCTAGAGCGTTTGCTCTTGGATGGTCTAACCACTACGAGTTCTTCACAACAGAAGGTCAAAACTTGAACCTTAACTTGGTTATTGGTGGTACTGCAGGTTCTTACACCATTCCTTCTTACGTAGGTAAGCAAGATACAGCTCTTACATTGGCTGGTACTGCTGGTCCTGCATCAGGAACTTACGAGAACTTGTCAACTCTTCAGAGAAGATTATTCTCTAGAATCCTTGCTGCTGCTAACGTAGTTGCAAACAGAGGAAGAAGAGGTCCTGCTAACTTCATCGTTACTAACGCTAACGTTGCAAGTGCGCTTCAAGACATCTCTCAGTTCACTTTCGCACCTTTCTCTAACACGTTGACTCAGAACAACGGTACACTTTACCCTGTAGGTTCGCTTGCTGGTATGACAGTATACGTTGATCAGAACATGACGTTCAGCGATACAAGAGTACTTATCGGAAGAAAAGGTGGCGACGACGAACCAGGACTTAAGTTCATGCCTTACATGATGGCTGAGTCTATCCAAACAATCTCAGAAGGTACTATGTCTCCTAAGATTGCGGTTAAGTCTCGTTACGCTCTAGTAGAAGCTGGTTTCCACCCAGAGACTATGTACTTCTGCTTTAACGTGAACGTACCTACTGGAGGTCTATCCTAATCAGTAGTTTAATCACTATTTAAACCCCAGGTGAAAGCCTGGGGTTTTCTTTTTGTATGGGGATATATAGTATAAATCCAAAGTTTCTATAATGAGAAAAGTTTTAACTCACAATAATTTTTTGATCGAAAGAGATCTATCCGAAAAGGTGGATGAACTGATTATGTCAGAATTGCTTTCTGAATATTATTCGTTGAATGAATCCACAGCTTTGGATACCCTCAAAAATGTTATTTCCAAAGGATTGCTAGGACCCTTTTCAAGAATTACGGTTATTGATACAATTCGTAAAGGAAATCTCGATGCTCAAAAAGAAATCATCAAGAGAGACTATGATCTTGACGATGAAATATTGAAGATTAAGATGAAGATTGATAAAATCACACCCAGTCCTTCAAGTAATTCCCAGATTAGCTCACTTCATTCTCAAGCAGAGAGTAAGAGAAAAGAATACGCTTCTTTTGTTAAAATGAAAAAAGAACAAATGGAGAAAGGAATGAGGCTTCTTGAAAAAACAATAGGAAAAAACGAAAGAAGAAGAGAATACTACGAGGCTGGATTTTTGGATGACAAATATGAATTGGCAAAGTATGAGTACGAGCTTGCTAAATTGAAAACCAAAGACAAGGAAAAGCTGGAGAAGCTACAAGATAAACTTGACAATGCTGCTGAAAAGGTAAAAGATTTTACTGATGAAGCTCCGAAAAAAGTAGAAATTCGGGAGATTAGTGTTAAGGATCTTGGAGACATTGCTTATCTTAAGAAAAAGATTGGTTCAAAAGATGTTGAAACCGTGCGACTGCTAAAATCAAAGACTGCTGATAGAGTCGATGAGCTTAAAAAAGAAATGCTGGATCCTCTTCGCAAAATGGAGAAATTTCTGGAAACCTCTCCTACATGGGAGCAGATAAAGAAATCTGCAGTTGTTGGTTTGGGAATAAATGAATTGAAAAAAAGAGCCAACGAACTTGATTCACTCAGGAATCTTCAAAGGATATACATGGATTTGCTTGCTGACAAAGAAAAAGCCAAAAAAGATCTTAATCAAGAATCCTCTCTAACCGATTTGATGAGTAAGATAAATGCAGCAATACTTGACGGGAACGATTCTAAATCAGGAATCACTCAAGAAGTTGTAGATCTTTCTACTAAAACGGAATTGAAAAAAGTCAAAGAACTAATAACAAAACTTTCCTAAGATGCTTTTAAATTTTAAACAATGGGAATCTCAAAATCTTAACGAGAAAGATTCAAGCCTTGAAAAAATCATGAATTGGCTTAGTTCCAATTTTGGTGGATCGATAGCAAAAATTGATTCTCTGTTAGGCCAGATAAATGCTATAGAAACCCAGTATTCAAAAGATTGGAATGATATCCAAACTGATATTGATGCTTTGGAGATACAAAAAGCTCAAACAAAAAACGATCCTGCTGAAAGTAAAAAGCTTGAAAGAATGATCGATCGTAATCAGAAACTTCTTTCTGCTTTGTCTAGAAAAAGAAAAGCAGACATAGACAAGATTGATTCTAAAGTGGAAAAAGTAACTGACGGGAAATCTAGATTAATTTCTTACTGGAATCTGAGAAAAGCAGAGCTTGAAGCCGATCTTACTGAAAAACTTTATAAGCTAGCCAAGCAACTAACTGACGACTCTGTTGCAGAAGAGTTATATGACAAATACAAAAAAGCAGCATTAGAGGCTAAAAAGAAAGATGAGAACTTCAGACAGAAGTTCGGAAAATTAGAACTTGTTAAGTCTGCTTCGATTGATAAGATTGAAGGCGACGAGGAAAAACCAATGACAAAAGCTAATTTTTCAATGGATCCTATTTTTGCGATGAATGCTCCTCAGTTTACTAAATTTGTCCAGACATTAGAGAAAGGCCAGGTATCCTCATTAATTAAATCCTTGCAGAAGGAAAGAAATGAAAGATATGCAACAATGGATACTGAAAGGGACAGATTAGAGGACCAAGCTGAGAAAAAAGGCTTCTCCAAAGAAGATGTGAAAAGAGATCTTAAGGACCTAAGAGAAACCCTCATGGAACAAATTAGAGACTTAAGAACCAAAATAACAATTGCCAGAAGATATGCTTAATCATTTAAAAAAGTTGAATGAATTTCAACTCAACGAGGATGTCAACGCAGATTTGGTTAAAGCTAAAGCTGATGTTAATGCCAAACAAGCTCAAATAGCTGAAGAGATTGCAAAGCAAAAAGATGCAGCTGACATGAAGCAAAAAGCTGTCAGTATAAGAAACCAAGCTAGATTAACTGCTGAGATGCCCGGTCTTTTAAACGCTTTAGCAAATGCTATGGACAAAAAGGCAGAATCAGGAGACACAACTAACATTTATTAAAATGAGCAAGAACTATTTCAATACAAATCCAATAGCAAGACAATTCGCTATTGAAACATACAGGTTAAACGAAAATCAGGACGTCGACAGTGCTTTAAAGCTTTCTGTAAATGCTTTATTGGAATTGTTCAAGAAAGTTGTTTTCGATCTAGCATCCGACAGGAACAGAACTTTGGACTCTATTTCCAAAAAGGTATCCTCTCTTTCCGAATCCCCTTCATTCAAAAATCTATTGGCTAAAATCAAGGAGATCTCTGATGATGTTGAAATACACGATCCAATGTTCGCTTCATTGAAAAAAATGTATATAGATTCAATTTCCAAAGTTGGAGATTCGATTAAAAGAATGATTGAACTTGATCCTTCGTTAGAAGCTAAATCTATAGAGTATTTTAAATCTGCGGCTAAGAAACTAATTTCCGAAGTTCAATCTTTCAACTCGGATCAGCAAGAAAAAATCAACGAGGGCGTAGCTATCGGATTTTCTGGAAGAGCTGATAGACTAAAAAGAACCCTTACAAATTTAATTCTCGATTCCAAGAATAAGGACGCAAAGAACGGATATGGCCGTGACTGGTACAGATTATTCCAAACTATGCTTCAAAAACTTGTTGCAATGGACACTAATAAGGCTTCTTTCACTGATAATGACAGGAAGAACCTGGCTGAACTAGAAAAGAAAGCAGACACTCTTTCTCAAGAGTATGCACAGTACAAAGTCAAAGCTCTGGAGATGATCATGGCAAAAATCATGAAGGACGATGACTTAGCTTCAAAGTTTGGTGATTTCAATGAGTTAATGACTTCAGCTCTAGACCAAGTAACAAAGGCAAATACTGAGGAAGGTATTATTGAAGTCAAGATTAGAGAAGATCTTGAAGACAGAGAAAGCAAAATGCACGATCGTGTTTTCCCTTTGAAACAAGGAGACAAAGACTCTGACTCGAAACTAAAAGGATCTGGTATTATCATGGCTGTACAAAAAGCTTTGATTGAAGCTTTTGCACCAATTAAAAATTTAATGGACCCAAGGGGTGGTGCCAATGGCAATTTTGAAAGTGCTACGACAGTTGCTGTCAAATCAATACAATCTTCTCTTGGTAACAAAGACGTAAACGGTCAGTTAGATAAATCACTTTTGGAAGCAATCCTCAAGCTAGACCAGATTTCTTCCGACAACAAGGACAAAATCAGGGAAGCTATTTCCAAGCTAAGAGAAAGCTATTATACGGTAAGTGAGGGATCTAATGCTTTGAGAGCTTCTGACTTCATGAGATTGTTCGAAGGAATGACTTACATAGATCCCGATGATATAGAAGCAAAAATCAAAGTTTATGCTGAGGAGATACAGGAAGATTCTGTAGCTACAACGGGTCCAACTACATCAGATGTGGCTGTGGCTGAGGCTTTAGCAAAGGTGCTTAGAACCAAAAATTATAACAAAAACGCAGAAGCAGAGGATTTCTTGAGAGAGGATGGTACACTTAAAGGTGCATATCCGGTGGAATTTATGGAATGCTGGAAAAATGCTATTTCTGGGGACAAGAATGTTTCTTATTTCTTTATCGAAGAAGAAGACGGAAGTGGGGGATTATACCCAACAAAGAGACTTTCGTGTAATGTAAACAAGCCTTGCAACTGGAACAAATATTCTCAGATATGTGGTCATGATGAAGAAGATGTGCATAACTTCGGAAATTGGTACACTTCCTACTGGAAAAATTTCGGGGGGATGGACTCTGACAAAAAACAAAGCCTTTTGGGTGACATACTTTCAACTAATTGTGATTCCTGCAAGAATGATAAGTTGGATGATATACATTCCGTTTATGAAGAAATGAAGGATTGCTTAGTACCAAATAAGAGTGAGATTGCAAATGGATATCTACGTCGATCTGATTTAAAGAGAATGTGTGATTCAATGAAAGGGATGGGGGCAGAAGAAATTTCTGAGTTAAATCCCAATGAGCTTAGAGCTTTATATAATGCAGTAATATTGATTTCTCCTTTGGTTACTTACGATGCATCAAGCAAAGAATGGATGCCAGCTCTGAATTATTTAGCAAGCTCCCTTGGTAAAGACCCAGAATCACTAATTTCCGAAATCAAAAAGAGCTCATATCTTGGAAAACCAGGTAAAATGTCTACTGAAAGAATTGCTTTAATAGATTCACCTGAAGATGACACAAACGACATATTGAAATCGGTTGTTTTAGGCAATTCTGAGGAGTCTAACAAGATTTCCAAGATGAAGGTTAGTCTCAGCAAAATAAATGCAATACTGAAGTCCTTAGGCAAGCATACTAAAAGAATGTCGGTTAAGAGCTCACAAGACATTTCGTCCGACATTGCAGATTCTATCGTGGTTATTTCTTACAAAAAGAAAGATTAAGAAACTTAACTTTTCCGTTTCCATATAATTTTCACAAATAGATTTTTGTGAAGAACCAAAATAGAAAGATCTACTTTTTAACTTTTTGTAGTGAGGGTGAACCTTACGATAAAGGTAAAAGCTTGGTTCAGGTCGCTTCAAAAATCAAGTATTTTTTATCTGCTTTTTTCGACGATGTTTTGGTTTACACTCCAAGAACTTTAAAATCTTGTGGGGGATCTGAAAATTTTTGTAATTTTCATCACGGAGAATTCCCGTTAAACCCTGGTTTAAATTCATTGGGATGTGGTGATTTCAAGTCTTTTATAATAGATAAAACTCTTAATGAGATTGAGGAAGGTGCTTATGTTCTGTATCACGACTGTAATTTCGAAAAATATCCTCAATACTGGCAAACTGATTGGGAAAATTTGATATCAACTTTTGATATACTCCTGAAAGCTAACAACTCGGATTTTTTCATGCCGTTCGAGTCCTTGCTAGATTGGACACCTAGTTTAGTTCGAAGCCATGGAAAAAGGTACACGACAAATAAAATTATTGAAGATCCTATTGAGGCAGAAATGGTTTCTCGCTGTTATGAAATAGCATCCAGTAAAATATTAATCCGTAATACGGAAAGATCCAGAGAATTCTTTTCTGAATTTAAAAACCTATGTTTACGTAAGGATCTTTTAACATTAGAACCTAACCCTAATCCATATCCAGAATTTACACACAGTTGTCCGGAACAACATGTTTTAAATTGTTTGATCTACAAGTATATTCTTGAAGGAAAACTAGAACCTGGATTTCCTAGGTACATGTTTTATAACAGAAAATTAAAAATAGATCATAATCTTATGCTATTTGAGAATCACACTTTAAGTAAGTATATGACTTCAAAATACATTGGAACAATGATTGAAAAAGCTAGAAACCAAAATAAATAATTTCGATAAGAACCTTAAATCATTCCTTAGTGAAAAAAGAAAGAAGTAAGATTTATTTTCTAACCTTTTGCAGTCAGGGTCCGCCGTTTGATGGGGGAAAGGATTTAAGGCAGAATGCTTGTAACCTTAGAAATTTACTTGCTGGTATTTTTGATGATGTTATAATTTATACCCCAGAAACACTTAAGCTTTGTCCAGGATCTGATGAATTTTGCAATTTTCAAGGTGAAGATTTTCCATTAAACCCTGGAATGTCTTCTTTAGGATGTGGTGACTTCAAATCTTTCATAGTGGATAAAACATTGGGAGAAATTGAAGAGGATGCTTTTCTATTTTATCATGATTGTAACTTTTCAAAATATAGCCAATATTGGCAAACCGATTGGGAGAACTTACAAGAGATCTTTGAATTTTTTTTAAAAGAGAACTCTTCCGATTTTTACTTTTCTTTCGAATCCAAGCTAGATTCTAAATTGAATTTAGTTAGATTCCATGGGAAAAGATATACAACTGACTATATAATAGGAAATTCTGAGGAGAGTGAGCTCGTTTCAAATTGCTATGAAATAGCTTCGAGTAGGATGATCATAAGGAACACCCCTAAATCCAGACAATTCTTTTCCGAGTTCAAAGAGCTCTGCAGAAAAAATGATTTGCTATCTAAATACCCAAATCCTAATCCGTACCCGGAATTTACACATTCGACTGTAGACCAACATGTTTTAAACTGCCTAGTGTATAAGTGGATATTAGATGAAAAGTTGGATGCGACATTTCCTAAATTCATGCTGCTAAACAGAAGGCTTAGAATTGATGAAAATCTTTCTATGCTAAGAAATGATGAATTGACGAAATATATGGAGCAAAAAGTCATAAAGAAAAAGATTCAAGAGATTAAAAGCAAAGGGAATGATAACAATATTCGAGGGACCCAGGAATTCGGGAAAGACATATTTGTCACGTGAGTACTCTAATCTAAGGGATATTCCTGTTTTTAAATTTGATTTTGTTGGATGGTTCGATCGGCTAGATTTGAATGATGACCAAAAAGAAACCCATTTGTTTGCTCTTGGGAAGGAATTGATGCTCTTGCAGCTGAACAGCACATCTCTTCTTTCCGATTTTGTTCTTGATCGAGGTATACTTACCGTTTTAACCTGGGGTGTAATCTCGAAAAGAATTTCAAAAGAAGTTGCTCTATCACAACTTGAAATGATATCTTCCTTGGGATTGTTTAAGAATTGTGAGATTGTTTTTGTTACTGGACAAAACCCATCTGGAGAATTGAGAAACAAGGACCATTGGGACACGAGAGAATCTAGTCAGGAAGAGCTTGAAATGCTTAAGGTTCTTGTTGAAATAATTTCGGATCCTAAATTCAATATTAAAGTTAAGTGTATAGAAAATACGTTTGACCTTGAAGCTTTACAAAAATTACAAAATATCTAACCATGTGCGGAATTATAATCACCAAATCACCACAAACAGAAATTATCGATTCTATTAAGCATCGAGGAATCGAAAAATCATTGGTTTCAAAGAATGACGTAGTTCTTTGTCACCATAGGCTTCCTATACAAACTGTTGATGGTGATGATTGGAACCAGCCAATTGAATTGACTGAGGGAATTTATTTGCTGTTTAATGGAGAGATATTCAACTATGATCGCGAGAGGTACGATTCTGA
>JACCDU010229299.1_pt1 | contig 21235 bp, 18 predicted proteins | sample 7446081 | NCBI WGS metagenome assembly JACCDU01 (sample SAMN15323447, study PRJNA562643) | freshwater metagenome | isolation source: river surface water | place: USA:Blue River Watershed | collected 2017-08-17
ACGCGGTGCTCAATGAGCTCAGGCCAAATGTGTTGCTTGATGAAGTGGTTGCAGAAGAACCGTCACCTTGGATGGTCACTGAACTGTAGTTAGTCGTTGTTGCGTCACTGTTTAGACGCAAATCAATTGTCGCATTTGATGTAACTGTCGTGCCTGAAATAACCAAGTACAAGTCACGATATGCCTGGCTAATTGAGCTAAAGGTTACGGTTGTTGCTGCAGATGAAAGGGTAATGTTAGCTAAAGCTTCGTATTTTTCGAGCGCCATTATCCCATACTTCCGTAAAGCGAGAACCTTGTTCCAGCTGCAAACTGGGAGCTGGATGAAATAAAAGTAAGCTGCGTTACCGCGCCAGTAGAGGCATAAAGCCCGCCGGATAACTGCAACCCTACGGTGCTAGTGCTTACTCCAGTAAGACTTCTAAGCGTTTTGTTCTTATTAGTGCTAGTGTAGTCCAACAGGTCCATCATTCCAGCACTAAAACCGTTAGCGGTTGTTGACGAAGACTGAGCGTAGCTAAGCGTGATGTTGTTAATGCTACCAACACCAACAGATGCGATAGTTGAACCATTGCCGTACAAGTCGTGCTGAGCATAGACGGCTGAGGTATTGTCGTTTACTCGAATAACAATACCCGCACCTGTGCTTGTATTCTTAGCCGTCCAGCGAACCTGAAGATGTTTGTACTCTTGAGGTATGCTAGCAAAAACAACTTGGCTCGCTGAAGAAGACAGAATCTGCTCGCTAATTAGAAAATCAGCAGGCGGTTCGTAAACCGCGTTGCCTGCAAGAAAGTTGTTGTATTTTATCTCAGTGAGAATCGTGTCTCGTTTTAGGCTGTTAACTCCCATGAGCTAACCGCCTTAGCTGATTTCAGAACCGAAGGCGCTGAAGGTTAGGTCTGCAGTTGAAGCGTAAACAGTTAGCACGTCGGTTGCTGCCAAAGTCAAACCAAGAGTCAAAGTAGTTGAGTCTGACGCACCAACAGCAACATCGTAAGCAATGTACTGGCTGTTAGCCAAAGCTGCACCAGCTACACGAACTGCGATGCGGAAAGCACGTGCAGTTGCTGAGCGGTTTGCAACAACAAGGGTGCTAACAACAACAGACTTACCTGCACCTACGGTCAGCAGGTCGGTGTTAGTTGTTGCAGCAGGTGCGCTCTGCGCCAAAACTTTATAAGCGGTTGCCATAGTTAAATCCTACATTCCTGAGAGAAGAAAAGCGTCAAAGGTTTCAGCGCTAGTTCCGCCTGCCCCAGTGGTTGCATAAGGCAAAAGGTTCCAAGCGGTAACGCCATCGCCTAGCTTGAATTTGTTTGTGTCCGTCTCATGCCCAGCTTCGCTTGCAGCCAGCACAGGGTTGGCGGATGACCAACCCGCTGCTGTGTCGCGTCGCCACTGAATAATAGTTTTTACCGGCATGTTAAAAAGTATACCTTACTATGCACCCATTAGAAGAAAGACTTGCTCAAAGCCACCAGCTGCCACACCTGAGCTTGCTGCCGTAATGCGACCCTTTGAATCTACTGTGATGTTTGCGGTAGTGTATGAGCCAGCGGTTACACCTGACGGAATCAAGAACGGCATTGGGTAAGTGCCTTGAAGGTCCCCACCAGCTGTGCCTGTTGGTGTGCGTGAATCAAACAAACGTGAATCGAAAACGTCAACCAGCTGAGCTTCTGCAGCAGTTTGGTTTTTCCATAGCCCGCTTGCTGTGTCGTAGGCGAGCACCTCGTTGTTTGCAGGCGCGTCAATCAATACGTTGTGCAACTCTTCAAGCTCATAGCCATTCTGCACGTTTACAAACACAACACCTTCAGTGGCGTGCGAACGTATACAGAAACCAATCTGAACTGTGTGAGTTGGCGCTGCTGGCTTAGTAGTGGTCATGCCACCTGCAACAGTTCCAGATAGCCAAACAGCTGCGCCCTCAGTCATTGCTGAGGTGTCAAGGTTTCGAACCAAACCAAAAGTTGTAGCAGGAGCTTTAGCTCCGCCTGAAGCATCAGATGTCATAACGGCAAAAGTGTTGCCTGAAGTTGCGTCGCTTGTTGCGATTGCGTAGTCAACAAGAATGTTTGCACCTGACGAGCCGGTCACGTAAACGACTTTGCCGTTGGCCAAGCCTGAGCTATCGAAACGCTGCACGTTCTGAGCTAGCTCTTGGCCAAGCTGATAGGTGATGCCGTCAGACTGCAAGTCCAAAGTCTTATCAACAGCATTCCAAGACAGCACGCCTTGCCCTACTGGCACGCCTGTTGGCGTAGTGTCAAACGTCAAGTAGTTCAACGTTGACAGGTGGTCGAAGGCGTCTTGGTTTAGCGCAATAGTGTGTGTGCCAGAGTCGTACGTAACAGGCGAAGTGGCAAACAGCGACATGTCCGGCGCTGCAACCCATTGCGTGTTGTAGTCAGTTGCATCAATCTTCGACAACAGCTGCCCAGCGGTTCCGCCTGCAGGGACGCCAACACCATCTGCGCCATCAACACCATCTGCACCTGCTGGACCCATTGGGCCAGTTGGGCCAGTCTCACCCTGAATACCCTGCTCACCTTGTGGGCCAGTGGCACCAGTTGCACCAGTTGCACCAGTTGCACCTGTCGGGCCAGTTGGGCCAACAAGCGAAGCAAGCCATTCGGCTTCTGTACCAACAAAGCCAAGTGCGACTGCTTCTTCGTATGCTGAAATGCCAGGCTCACCCTGCGGACCAGTTGCGCCAGCAGGACCAGTTGCACCAGTTAGACCAGTTTCGCCCTGAATACCTTGTGGGCCCTGAGGACCTGCAGGGCCCGTTACACCAACTGGACCTTGGTCGCCTTGCAAACCAGTTTCACCCTGAATACCCTGTGGACCCTGAGGACCTGCAGGGCCGGTAGGACCAGTGGCACCTGTTGCACCAGTTGCACCAGTTGCACCAGTAGGACCCGTAGGCCCAGCTGGTCCAGCAATACCTTGAGCACCTTCAAGTGAAGCAATCCATTCGGCTTCAGTGCCAACAAAACCTTGAGCTACAGCAATCTGATACGCAGACTGGCCAGCTGTACCCTGAGTGAAATAAGGCAAAGCAACCCAGTTGCTAGTGCCGTTACCAAGCTTTACTTTTAGCGTGTCAGTCTCAACACCCATCTCACGCTCAGCGAGAATTGGGTTAGCGGTAGTCCAGTCTGCTGCCAAACCGCCACGAAGCTGAATGTGTACAGCCATTAAATTCCTCCGCCGTCAAGTGACGGAATGGGTGTGTACACCGAAAAAGGTGTTCCGCCGTCGATGTCAAACCAGCCACCTTCAAGGTCGCTGTACTTAATTCTTTTGCTATTCTTGCCGTCGTGTGTATGATTACCAGGCGCTGCTTGGCCTGGATTCAAACCCAGGGTGTGGTGCAAAGCAAGTGCACTAGAGTCCTTATCGGAGTTCAAGTGAAATGCGTTCACCTCTTCTGGTGACGGAGAAATAGCCATGGTACGATTGTACCGCAAAACCAAAGGAGACAACCATGAGTAAAGCGAAACAAATCGGCACTGCTGCCGAAACTGCTGTAAGAAACTACCTGCTTAGCGTAGGATACAGCCCACTAGACGCACACAGAAATGTCCTCAAAGGCTCAGCCGACGAAGGCGATGTTTGGCTACGTGAAACATTCGGCCTTGTAGTGTTCGAAATCAAAGGTGGCAAATCAGCCAAGGAAGCCTCACATGGCCAAATCGAGAAGTGGTTCCAGGAATCGCAAACCGAGCGTGACAACGCAAACGGCAAGTTTGGTTTCCTTGTAACACAGCGAGCTGGCGTAGGTTATCCACGCGCTGGCGAATGGTGGGCCTACGCCTACCTAGGCGACTTGATTTACTTGCGTACCCACCTTGAAAACCAGAACCCTACAATTGTTAGGCTAAAACTAGAAGACCTTGTGAGGCTAATACGTGGCTAAAGATTTCAACCTAGAAGACGCCCTGCGCGGTTTAGGTGAATCCATTCAGGAAGCTGCTGCGCTGCCAAACCTGTACGCTTACAAAGCATCACCTAAGCAGGACGCTTTCCACGCCATGCCAAATAAAGCTCGGCTTTATGTTGGCGGAAACCGTTCAGGCAAGTCACTAGGCTCAACCATCGAAGGGATTTACTGGGTGACAAAAACTCACCCATACCGCACCATGCCACCTGAGCCAGTTCGCGGGCGTGTGGTTGCAGTTGACTTCCTAAACGGTGTGGACAAGATTATCCTCCCGCTTTGGAAGCAATGGTTGCCAAAGAAGTACCTAATCAACGGCAGCTGGGAAGATTCCTACTCACGTGAACGGCACGTACTAACCCTAAACAATGGGTCATTCGTGGAGTTCATGTCACAGGACCAGGACCTTGATAAGTTCGCTGGTTCATCTCGGCACTTTATTCACTTTGACGAAGAGTGCCCAAAGTCAATCTGGCAAGAATGTCTTGCTCGTTTGGTCGACACCGACGGCGACTGGTGGATGTCGCAAACACCTGTGCAAGGCATGGAATGGATTTACGACGACATTTATCTACCGGCGAAGGAGGGGACAAAAGACATTGGCATCGTTGAAGCAAGCATGGAGGACAACCCTTCGCTATCTAAAGACGCCATCGCACGCTACATGGAAAGCCTCTCTGAAGAAGAGCGCCTCATCCGACGTAACGGACAATACATCAATCTTGGTGGTACAGTCTTTCCAGAATTCTCGCCTGTCACACACTGTATTCCTAGAGGGCAATTCAAACCCACTTCAAAGCATCGAATTGTTCGAACAATGGATAGCGGATACACCAACCCCACCGCCTGGCTGTGGCTGGCAATTGACGAAGATGGAACTATTGTCGTCTTCGGTGAGCACTACAAGGCCGGATGGAACGTACAGCAACATGCCGAGGTTGTTAACAAGATGACCAACCAGATTCTTCATGAATCTGGCGCTGAGCTTTACCTGACTACAGGCGACCCAGCGATTAAGCAAACCAAAGAACACACTGGCACGTCCATTCTTTACGAGTACAGCAAGTACGGCATTTACATTTCCGTAGACCAGATTCCAACAGACCGCCGAATTGGTTTGGAAAAGATTCAGTCTTACATGAAAACGAACCCACGCACTGGTAAGCCTTACTTGATGATTACGGATGACTGCCCAAACCTTATCGCTGAGCTTCCTAAGTTGAAATGGAAGAAGTATGCTAGCCCTAAGATTTCAGAGCAGAAGAACCGTCAAGAAGACATTCGAGACAAAGACAATCACTGCTATGATGCTCTTAAGTACGCCATGACCTTCATGGACGACTTGACACCAACACAACATAAACCGGAGACTAAGCGAGACGACTTCCATCAAGCGTTCTCAGACAACTTCCACTTCACTCGCCCACTAAGCGACTATGACACGGGAGACAACTGGGGCAGCGAATGGCGCGGTTCATCTAGCATCCAAGAACTAGAAGGCTAAAATGAGACACTTTAATTACTTTGCCAACGGTGGCCCAGCCCCTTCAGCTTGTCTAAGCTGTGGAAGAAACAAAGAGCTTTTTGACCTTGGCCGTGAACTGCCTTACGGCGGTGGCATGGCTCAGCTATGCCTAGTTTGCGTAAAAGAGCTAGCCAGTTTCATTGGTTACGCTGAAGAAGCGCCTTTGCAAGAGAAGATTGGCATTCTTGAAGCTGACGTAGAAGCACACGAGATTGAACTGGCGAGAGTGCCAGACAAAGTAGAGGGACTAATAAATGGAATTCGTAGTAGTGTCACTGATTTTATCTTTGCTGTTTCTTACGGCATTGACGCTGATAAGCCAGAGGCTGTTCAGGTTGCTGCAGAACCAAGCAGCGGAGCAAACTCAAATAGCAAAACTTCAGGCGGACAACGTAAAGCACCTGTCAAATCTATTAGCGAGTAAAGACCCTATGGCATTCCAGCAGGTTGCTGCAGTGTCTAATCCAATCGAATCAGAGTATACTGGTCCTATCGTAACTGGCGAAGAGCTAGAGTATCTTAACGCATACGCGGAAGAGATTGAGAAAAGATTTGGATAAGGTCTATGGCTGAACAATACATTCCTGGCGCTCAGGTCGAAGGCTCAATGGCCGACGACAGTTTGCTATCTCAGTTCAAGCGCAAAGATGAAGCTAAGAAGCTAGTCTCATGGGTGAAAGCTGAGTATGAGAAGGCTAAGCAGGCCCGCAAGCAAGATGAGCTTGACTGGTACCTTCAGCTGGCGTTCTACAACGGCCAGCAGTACCACTCATGGAATGAAGTTCAGGGCACCCAGGTTCTGCAAGAAGAGCTAAACCCTCAGAAGCTTCCTCGCATTACCATTAATAAAATTGAGCCAATCATTCGTACTGAGATTGCTAAAACAACTTCAGGGCACCCTAGCGCAATGGTTGTTCCAGCATCGAATGATGACGACGACCTTATGGCAGCCTCAGCTGCCGAGCAGGTTTGGCAGGCCATGTATGACAAGGCAAACTTCCAAACTGACATTTTGGCAAAGAGCGAGTTTTGGCGTGCAACCTGCGGTAACAGTTTCGTTAAGACTTTCTGGGACTCAAACGCTCAGGAAATTGCGCCAACCCCAGTGCAGGACCCTTTTACTGGCGAAGTCACTGTACAGCAGCAGGTTATCTCAACTGGCGACGTAGCTCACGAAGTTGTTTCACCATTCCACCTATTTGTGCCTGACCTTGCCGAAGAGGACATTGAAGCTCAGCCGTACATCTTTAACGTGTACACAAAGAGCGAGCAGTGGGTCCGTACCACCTTTGGCGCTGTCTTGCCAAAAGACTTCAAGCCAGCGAAGGTTTCAGCTACTGAAATCATGGACGCAGCACTCATGGACACCAAGACTTCTAACTCAGCTAAGCCTGATGCCGTCTTGGTCATTGAGATGTGGGCTAAGCCAAACGGTTGCCCTTATCTACCTAAGGGTGGCCTAATCACCATCGTAGATAACGAGATTGTTCAGCTAGCTGAAAACGGCATCCCTTACGCACACAAGAAGTACCCTTTCGCTCACATGCAGGGCATTCCAACTGGCAAGTTCTACCGCCGTTCAGTTATCAAAAACATCATCCCTTTGCAGCGTGAACTAAACCGTACTCGCTCGCAAATCATCCACGCCAAGAACCTAATGGCTAAGCCTCAGATGATGTACCACGAAGGCGCAACTGACCCACGTAAGATTTCAGCACGTCCTGGTGTTTGGATTCCTTTCCGTCCAGGTTTTGCTTTCGCTCAGCCAGTTCCAATTCAGCCACTACCAAGCTACGTCCTACAAGAGGTAGACCGCCTGCAAAGCGACTTCGAAGACCTATCGGGCCAGCACCAGGTTTCACGTGGTGAGTCAGGTGGCGTAACTGCTGCAACTGCAATCAACTACTTGCAGGAGCGCGACGACGCTTACCTAACTACTGTGTTCAACTCAATCGAAGCTGGTATTGAGAAGATTGCAAAGCAGTCAATTGCTTTGTTTATTCAGTACGTCAACAAGCCTCGCCTTGTCAAGACCGTTGGAGCCGACGGAGCGTTTGACGCGACTGTGCTATCTGGAGCAGACATCGCTTCCGGTAACGACATCCGTATCGAATCAGGGTCAGCCCTTCCAACGTCTAAGTCTGCACGTCAGGCTTTGATTACTGAATGGATGAAGATGGGCTTCATTGCACCTGAAGAAGGCCTACGCATCCTTGACATGGGTATGCTGAAGCAGTTCTACAACGTGCTGAAGATTGACGAAAACCACGCTCAGCGTGAGAACTTGCTATTGAAGAAGCTAACTCCTGAAGAGATTGACCAGTTCCAGACTGAATGGGAGCAGGGCGCAGCTAACGGCGACCCTGACAAGACTGTTCCAGGACAGGTTGACGCAGAAGGCAACCCGATTCCACTTATGGCACCTTCGGTTGTCGAGGTTCACAGCTACGATAACCACGCTGTACACATTGAAATTCACAACCGTTTCCGCAAATCTCAGTCGTTCGACTTGCTTGACGACGCTGTAAAGGCTGAGTTTGCGAAGCACATTGGTATGCACGAGTCGGCTCTCCAGCAGAAGATGATGGAGCAGGCGATGATGGGGCAGCAGCCTCAGCCAGAAGCTCAGGGCGCACCGGCGTCACCTGATACAGGAGACATGTCAGCTCAAGCTGGTATGACTTCTGAACAACTACAGTAAGGAAAAACAATGGACGAGACGCAAGGGCTAGCCGAAGGTTCTGTTGAGGAAACTCAGCAGGATGTTTCAGCACCAGCTGTTGAAGAACCTAAAGTACACCCAGCTTATGAGAAGTTGCTATCGGAGCTTCCTGAGGCTTGGCACTCTAAAATCACACCTCACCTACAGGAGCAGGACAAGTATTTCCAGCAGCAGCTAGAGAGATATACTCCGTTCAAGGACCTTGTAGATGAGGGCATTTCAGCTGACGTTATCAAGGGTGGCCTGAGCCTAGCTCGCGCAATCGACGAAGACCCAGTAACTGTTTACAACAACCTGCAGAACTACCTAAAGGGTCAGGGTTTGCTGGCTGAAGAAGCACGTGAAGCTGCCCAGGAAATTATGGAAGAGCAGTCGGGCGACGACTTTGAGGACATGTTTGACGAGAACATTCCTGCTGCTTTGCAACGTGAGCTTGAGCAGCTTCGTGCGCGTCAAGACGAAAGCGACTCTTACATCTACGAGCAGGAGCTTGAGAAGGCAACTGCTGTAGAGATGCAGAAGCTTGACGCCGAGATGGCTGAGCTCCGTTCAAAGCACACTATCAGCGAGGCTCACGAGGTTGCCATCTGGGACCTAATGAACGCAGCCTTGAACGCTGGACGGCAGATTACCCTTGCTGATGCAGCCCGTCAGCTGAGCGACATGGTTGGTGGCTTCCCTAACGCTGGCTCATCTCAGGAAGCGCCTCCTACTATTGTTGGCTCATCAGGTGGCGCAGGCGTAGTTGCTCCAAACTTGTCAATCCCTAAGGACGACAAGGGCAAGAAGGAAATGCTTGCCCAAATGTTTGAGCAGTTCAAGCAAGCTAACCGCTAACATTCACAAAAACCCCTGTTGTTTTCATACAAAGAAACAGCAGGGGTTTTGTGCTACTATACAACTATCTATGTACAGCCCCTAAGAGGGTCAGGGCAAGCGATGACTAATTTTTCGTTTTATCAATTTACTCTTAGGAGAGTGAAATCATGGCAGGTCAGGGAATCCTAACCTTCGCGTCAGATGCTCTTAAGCTCGTCTACGGCGACATCCACGAGCAGCTACGCGACAAGAACCCAGCTTTGGAGTTCATCGAAGCATCATCACAGCACATCACCCAGAATGGTCGCGAAGTAATTTTCGACACTCACGTAGGCCGTAACCAGGGTATTGGTGCTCGTGGCGTTCGCGAAGTACTACCAACCGCTGGTGCACAGAAGTACAAGCAAGCTCACCTATACCTAAAGAACCTATACGGTGCTATCGAGGTAGACGGTCAGCTATTCGAGCAGGCTGCTGACAACTACAACTCATTCATCAACGTAGTTGACAACGAAATCAAGGGCCTAAAGCGCGACCTAGCTCGCGACCTAAACCGCCAGATTTACGGAAACGGTTCAGGTACCCTTGGTGTTGTAAAGACCACCGACGGAACTGCAGACACCTCTGTTGACTTCGTTGACGCTCACTGGATTGAGCCAGACATGGTTGTTGACCTACTTGCAGGTACTGACCTTGTTGACGGAACCCCTACCGTACTTTACTCAGGTATCGTAGTTACTTCTGTAAACGAGTCAACCGGCGTAGTAACCTTCGACACTGCTGTTGCAGTTACCGCAGGTGACATCATCGTTCGCTCATCAGGTGGCGTTAACTCATTCAACAAGGAGCTAACTGGTCTTGGCGCAATTGTTGGTTCAGGTAACTCACTACACGGCATCGACGGTGCATCAGTTGCAGTTTGGAACTCAACCATCAAGAGCCTAGGTTCAGTAGGTACCCCAGGTACCCTAACTGAGCTAGACCTAATCAACCTTGTTCAGTCTGTTGACAAGCAGGGTGGCGACGTTGACGTATTCCTAGCCTCACCAGGTGTATACAACGCTTACTGGAACCTACTTCAGGGTTTCCGTCAGTTCACCAACGGTGCCGGTCTAACTGGTGGTCAGCGCTCATTCACCTTCGAAGCACTAGGCAAGCCAATCAAGTTCGTTTCAGACTACGCAGCGCCAAAGGGAACCCTTTACGCTTTGTCTTCAAAGGAACTTGTTATCAACCGCAAGCGCGACTGGGCTTGGATGGACCGCGACGGTTCTATGTGGTCACGTGTTGCTAACACTGACGCATACGAAGCTCGTATCTTCCAGTACTCAGAAATCGGTACCTACCGACGCAACGCACACGCTAAGCTCGACAACATCGCTGAGCTATAAGCCGTAAATAAACTCCCCCGCTAGCAGGTCCGTCTCGCCCGCTAGCGGGGGTTTTTTATGCCCTGATAAGATGTAGCTATGAACTTTATCAACTTTGCACAAATAGACGGATTGTACAATGACTCACAGCGACGTGTTGCTGCTGTGATTAAGGACATTTTCCCAACTGTACGACTTATTCGTATGGAGCCAGGACACCCACAATTTAACCCAGAGATGCCTTTCGCTCTAATCGACGAACCTGCACTTCAGCCAGCCTACCTAATCACTAATCTTCACGAAGCTGAGATTGACCACAGACTGGTCGCAAGGCTACTTGAGAACAACATGCACGACCCTAATTCAAAGGTCAATAAGCTACAATTGTTAGAGATGGCACACGCAGCGTTAGAGGCGAAGCGTGAAGAAGAGTGGCGTGCCGAAAAGAAAGACATTATGAAGTCGGCGCTCAAGTCTAATAAAAACACTTGGACGCACAACGGCCAAACTATTAGGAAGTAGCCATGCCAGCTGAAGAATTCACTCACACAGGTAATGACGTATCAACCCGCGTTCGCTCAGGGTTTGGAGATACCTCAGGTGCTCAGCTTGCTGACTCTGCGCTGCTATCTTGGATTAACGACGGTCAGCGTGAGATTGTAAACTCAAACCCAATCCTGCGCTCATCAAAGTTCACCGACCTTGTTGCTGGACAGTACGACTACACATTCCCTAACGACAAAGTTTTGCTAATTGAAGCCATTTACATTGAAGGCTACCCAATCCGCAACTTGACCCCGCAGACTGCACGTGAGTACATTCAGAAGCAGGACCCTAAGAAGACCAACTCTTCTGAGCAGCCAGACATCTGGTACGAACGTGCTGGCGTAATCACCTTCTATCCAGTGCCAAGCAAAAGCATCACAAACGGCATCAAACTTGAGTACATCAAGAACCCAACTTCGCTTACTGCACTTAGCCAGCCAATCGCCATCCCAGACCGCTACTTCAATGAGCTAGTCAACTACGTGACAGCGCAAGCTTTGGAAATGGATGAGAACTTTGAGGCAGCGGACTACAAGCACCGCCAATTCCGCGATGGCCTAGACCGACTTAGCACCAAAGACACCATTCCACAGGAAGAGCTTTACACTGCTGTAATGCCTGACCCAATGGACTACATGAGCTAATGTCAAACATTATTCGCCAGCGCACTGCGCTTCTTCAGCAATTTACTGGTGGTCTAAACAACTACTGGGACCAGTCTTCAATTCAAGACAACGAGTTGTCGGACATTATCAACTTTGAGTTTGCTACTAGCGGTTCGCTGATTTCTCGCCCGCCAATCTACGCAGACAAGAACGGTTCAAATGTTCGCGTAGTTACGCCTGTCGCAGGCCAAGCCATTGACATTATCGGCACTTACATTCGTGTTGACGGCGTGCGTTACATTGTTGCCGTAACTGATGCGAAGACTTGGATTATGGACGTCCTAACCAAAGTTTGGACCGAAATTGCGACCTTCAAAGCGTCAGACTGCACTCAGTATCTAAACAAGATTGTTCTAAGCTCAACCACCGCAGGTCAAGGTGGCTACTGGGAAAACGGTACTTTCACCAACACCCCAACCATGCCAGCACTTGGTGGCATCGAGCTATTCCAAACTCGCTTCTTTGGTTTTGGTGTGCAAAACTCAAACACAGCAAACATTGTTTACTGGGGTAACGTCTCAACCGCAGGCCCGTCAGGTGAATCAACTTCAGTCTGGAACTGGAACGATGCGCTTGGCAACAAGATGTACGTTGAAATCGGTGGCGGTGACGGTCAATGGATTACCGCAATCGCACAAGGCTACAACGACATCGTTATCTTCCGCAACCGAAGCACCTACCGCTACTCTTACGGCGACGTACCTGAAGAAGGTACCATGCAAGCGATGCAGCAAGACATCGGTGCAGAATCACGTCGAAGCGTAGTCAAGTTTGAAAACGCACACTTCGTGTTGTCCGGCGGTATCCTTTACAAATACCAAAACTGGCTATACTATCCCTTGAATGCACAAAGAGTCAATTTTGAAACCTACGACTTCGACAAGCGTTTTCAACACGCAGTAAGCATTGTTGGACGTCGCTGTCTTGTCTGGCACAACGGCTCTATGTATTCATACAACCTTGATACAGAGACGTGGAGCGAATGGGAAAGCATACACAAGGTCGCGTATTTCATTACGGTGCCTCGACGCGCAGAAGAATCAGAAGAATCTCTTTTCTTTGGTATCTCTGGCGCAACTGACGCGCCAGTAGGATACGACTTCACTGTTTACCGCATTGAAGATAATGCCGTTTCGCGTGTTGGCAGCGAGGCGTTCAAGTGCTCAATGCAGACCAAGATTTACGACTTCTCTACGCCTGTCGAATGGAAACGACTTTACTTCTGGGCTGCTGACGTAGCAACCGCACTGCCAGTAAAAGCCGTCGCATACCCTGTCGCTTTGCCTGAAACCGCTGCGCAGGTCAACTGGGATGAAATCTCACGCGACTTTGCTGGGGAGACTGGCTTCTCAACTTGGGATGACATCTCGTTCGAGGGCTCAGGCGACACCGAGTCTGGCACCTGGGACAACCTCAAGATTGCATCAGGTCAGGTCGGTACGGTTATCGACACCCTGCCTACAACTAACCGCCCACTACGTACCGAGATTAAACTCAACCAAGCTCTGCGCTTTAGACGTATCTACTTTGAGTTATACTTAGATTGCGATGGTACGGCATCCACTTCACCTGTACAGGTCTTTAGCATCATTCCACTAATTGGTGCAAAGGCAAAGATTGCAAAGGAAGCTAACTAATGGCTGGTGGCGCTGAACGTGGCCTAATCCTTGGCAACTACGAATTTAACCCTTACGCTGCAGGTGCGAAAGTTTATAACCAAGTAAGCTCATCTCCTACACGCGGTGCAGTTGACAAGACTGGCTACGCTGCAAGAGACCGCAAAATTCAAGCTCGCAAAAACGCTATCTTGGCAAAGATGAAGGGCACAAACGCTGGCGCTTTTGCTAGCTCTAATGTTCAAAGGTTCGTGAAATAATGGCAACTTCTCAGTTTGGAAGCTCAACCCCTTGGGCTAAAGCTGTTGCAGCAAGCAAAACTAACAAGAAGGTAGTCGCACCTGCTCCTAAGAAAAATGTTGCGCCTGCTCCTGCTGCAAAGAAGCCAGTAACCGCAAAGAAGCCGGTTGTTAAAAAGGTTACCCCTAAGCCTCTCGCTACCCCAGTTGGCGTAGAAGAAGAAGTGACACCTACCGAGGATGTAACCACCGCAGCTGAAACTATTACACCTTGGTCACTTGAGTCTGACCCGCTATACCAGCAGGCTCTTGGTGCAGGACAGGCGCAGTTCAACTACGCCCGCAACGCTGCTTTAGCTGAAAACCAGAACCTAGCAACTAACCTAAACCAGCAGCGCAAAGCTTTGGACGTAAACGCCACTGAGGCTCGTCGTCGCAATGCGGGAAACTATGCTGCTCGTGGAATGGCTGGCGGTGCAGCAGGCGCACTAACCATGGCTGAGGCTCGCATGAACGCAGACCAGGTTGCTTCACAAACAAGCCTCGCTGACCAACTCACTGCCGTAAACGCACAGTTCCTACAGAACTACGGCGCAATTGGCTCAGACTGGACCGGCACTCTTGTCGGACAGCAGTACAAAACAAACGCAGCGCAGCAAGCGCTTGAGGCTGCCCTAGCAAGATACGGAACTATCTAATGGCTAACACTAACCCGTGGGGCGTACCTCTAAAAGACAACGCTGTTAGCGTCAAGAAGGTCGTAGAAGACTACTTCACTGGCGTTCAGAAGCGTGCAGCATCTGGAACTGCCGACACTGGCAAGACTACCCAAAAGAAGACTACTGCCACTCCGAAGCCTACTGCTTCACAGTTCGGTAGCAGTACTCCTTGGGCTAAAGCAAACGCAGCAAGCAAAACTGGCGCTACCGCTAAGAAGCCTGCTACCTCTACCACTGGTGGTGGTTCAGCTGGCGGTTCAGGCGGATACACTTCCACCACCAAGAAGCTTTCAGACCTGCTTCGCGTTCCTGGAATCGAAGACATCTACAAGCCAGTCCTTGACGTGATTGGTCAGCAGCGCACCGCTGCGACCAACCGTTACGAAAAGAACTCAGCACAGCTGAAGAACATCTTCGACAGCCTAAGCGGTCTTGCTGCAGCTGACCAGTTGAAGATTAAAGAGCAATTCGCATCATCACTTGCTGAGCAGCAGATGGCTGTCGCAAACCGCACCGCCGAGCAGCGTGCTGCTACCGCTGCTGGAACCGAGCAGGCAGTCGAAACTGGCGCAGAGCGCGGTGGTGGTGACGCAATGGTAGTCAACCCAATTGGTGTTGCTGCTGAAGAAGGTATTTCTCGCTCGAACGAATACCAGACCACATGGGAAAACTTGCAACGCGCAAATCAAGCACAGGCAGAAGCAGATACTCGCCTTCGTGGTGAGGGTTATAGTCAACAACAAGTTGCTGCGTTGCGAGACCTTTCGAACTCTCTTGAGGACCGCTTGCTTTCGCTTAGCGGTAACGAGGCTCAGGTTCGCTCAGACATCGCCCAGGCTAAGTTCGGTCAGGAGACTGGTATTGCTCAAGCGAACTATGCAGAAGCTGTCGCCCAGCGTAATGCTGCTGCACAGGCTGCTGCATCTGCTGCATCTTACGTTCCGAAGGTTCCTGCAGTTGACAAGGTTCGCCAGTCTCTTGGAACTCAGCGTTTTAACGCGCTAACTAACCAGTTGAACACTGCTTACACTCGCGCTTACAACACTCTGAACCCAATTGACCCAGCCACTGGTCAGCCGAAGAGCAAGATTCAGATGCCTAAGTCTCGTGACGTACTTGCAGCTTGGACTGCTGCTGGCGGAAACCGTGACCTAATCACGCAAGCTGGAACCCTAGCTAACAGCATCTACGGTTAGAGCCTGTCTATTGGTCTATAATTGACCTAACGATTGAATAGGACGGCACCTTGGCAAACCCAGGTTCTTCAGTAAGCCCATTTTTACGAAACTCCGGCTCGGCAGCTAAGGCTGCTTCGGGGGCTTCGCCGTTCCTTCGTAAGGCACCAAAGAAGCCTGCAGCAGCCAACCCTTGGCAGCCAGTCTTGTCGTTTGGCCAGACCCTTATCGACATCATCTCGACACCTTTATACTTTGTGCAAGGTGGTATTGCTGGTGCGCAAAAAGGCAAGAACCCTGTAGTTTCAGCTGTCGAAAACGCTGTCGCTTGGACTAACGGAAAGCGCCCAGCAACTGGCGCAGACGTGCTAAAAAATGCTGGAATGAGCGATGACTTCTGGTCATCTCTTGCAGCTGACATCGCCCTAGACCCGCTAACCTATACCCCTGGTGTTGTAATCTCTGCACCAATCAAGGCAGCTTTAGCTGGCGTCAAGTTCGGTACCAAGGGTCTTTCAGCTGGAGCCAAGGGCGCTATCTCAGTTGGCGCAGCAAAGCTAACCAAGGCAAAGACTGGCGCTGCAGCCGAAAAGATTGTTTCACCAAGCCTTCCAAAGCTTGGCAAGCTAACCAGCGACGCAGCCTACCAGCGCGTACTACAAGGCCAGCAGAAGATGGAGAAGCTGGTTTACCAACCTGTTCAGGTTGAAGGACAGCGAAGCGTCTCACAAGCCCTAGCGCAGATGCTAGCCTCTGGTGCTGAAGCAGCCTACAAGGGCGCTGGCATGTCGATTCAGAAGAGCGCCACAAAATACTCTGTTGACAAAATCAACCGCAACGCCGCAAAGCTAACCCGTAAAGGCGTGGCCGTTGCAGCGCCTAAGTTCATCTCTGACCTTGACGTAGTGGACGATGTTGAAAAAGCTGTAGCAAGCAAGGCTGACATCGAGCCTACTCCTGTTGAAGTTGTAGGCGAAGCAGCGAACGCTGCCCGCGCAGAAAACATCCCAGTAATCGACGAAGCGCCACGTAAAGTAACCCCGCTTGAAGCGTCGATTATTCAAAAGCCACTTACCCCTGTAAAGGCTAAAGACCTAAAAACTAAGCTGACCAAAATTGACAAGCTAGTTCAGGGCATCAAGGGTACCGCAATCAGCAAAGACAACGCCAAGAAAGAGCTTGCCTCACTACTTGGTGAAGGTCGCCAGCGCGTCTACAGCTTCTTCGCTAACGAAGTTTCAAAGCAGCCTGACATTGCTAAGAACATGGGCTTTGCTGTAAAGCTTGACGGAACAAACCCTGTAGAGCTTCTCCAGCGTTACTCAGCGGGCCAGGACGCTACTAGACGCACTCTTGCAAGCATTCTTGACGGTGCAGTAATTGCTACCCGTGACGGCGCTCCTGTGACCGTTAACGATGTGCTAACTAAGCCAGAGTTCGCCGTAGCCTACCGTGACCTAGACGCTGACATCAAAGCCGGTCTAGTCAACATGCTAAACAAGTACCGGATGCTTGCAACTGGTGGACTAGACGCTGTAAAGACTCTAAACCGTAAAGAAATGGAGCGCCTGTTCGGTGAGAAGATTGCCTTCGAAATCGAAAAGACCGGAGCACTAGACCCAACAAAGAAGACTGATGACGCAGCGCTAAAAGCAATCCTAGACGCGCTACCAGACGCATCAGAACGCAGCTACGCAAGCTTTGACGACTTCATCAAAGGTATCCGCGCAGAAGACATCATCGACACCGACGCAATGAAGAAGGTGCTACGACTACTCGACCCAGAAGGCGAAGCAACCACCATCGTTGAAGCAGCCGTCAAGAGCGGACGCAGCACCGACGTGCTACGCTCAGCGCTCATCGGTAAAGGTGTCACAACTGTTGCAAGCATTCGCAACCAGCTACTCAAGCTTGACCCTGAAATGTTCATGGAAGCAAGCAACATCTCATTTAGCGACCTTGCCTTTGTAGCCACTAATGACGTTCTACGAGGCTTACAGCAGGCCGACACCGCAGCAGCGCAATCAACTCGTGCAGCAGCCCTAGAAAACCTCGCCAATAAGCGCGAACTAGGTGGCCTAGGCGCAATGATTGACGACGCCTCAGACAGCATCGCGCGAGGCATGACCCCGCAGATTGGTAAAATCCACAGCTCAACCGAGGCTGGCATCTCGCGACTAGGCGAGTACTACACACGCGCCTACCGCGAAGACGGTGCAACCGAAGCGTTCATCTTCAATGTTTTCAGCCAATACGTCGAAACCAAGGTGCTAGGTAGCATCTTTGGAAAGATGACCTACCGCGCAGGCGCTAAGGAAGCAAAGCAAGGCGAAGACTTCGTTCCACGCACAGTCGCACAGGTTGAAGCAGAATTCATCGCCCGCGCCAGCCTAGCCCGTGAAATTGTACTAGGCGTACACGGTGCACGCGTAACTCACGTTCGCTCAGTAGCTAAAGCTAAAGGCTCAAAAGAAAACGCCTACCACCACTATGTTGCAATCGACGACGTAGCAACCATCTTCAAAAAATACAAGTCAGACCTATTCCAGAAGCTAGTCTTGCCAAAGGCGTACTACGACGAGGGTATCAATGCTCAAATGGACTCGCTATCGTTCCAGAGCATCGGTGACGTTGTTAGCGCAGCCCTAGAAGGCCTAGAAAAGGGCAAAGACTTCAACATCTCTGCACTAGCCAACGAACTCCGCAAAGCCTCACCAAGCAAGACCTGGAGCACTGCCTACACTGCTGCAGTCGAAGAGAACATCGAAGAGTTTGTAAAGTTCATCGGTGTTCACGCAGAAGACTTCGCTGAGATTCACAAGTCTCGCCTGAAAGCTGAAATCATCGACACCATTCAGCCAGCACAAAAGATGTCAACTGAAATGGTTGACTCAATGATTGCTGCCTATAGTGTCATGAAAGACAAGGGCATCACCAGCCAGCTTGAAAAAGACAAAATCGTTTACGACTGGGCAATGAAGTTCGCTGCGCTCGCAGACGCATTCGCTTACTCAAACGGCAACGTGGCCCGTGAAGTATTCCGCTCAACCGCCCGCCTATTCCTGGAATTAGGTAAGCCAGAAGTAACCGGCACTGTTGTCTCAGAGTGGCGTCAGAAACTAATGGACCTAGCTTACGCTAGCCCAGGCAAGTCTGACATCTACGACGAAATGATGAAGGCTTTCGAAACTGTTTACCAACGTGAAGCCACAAACCTAAGCCAAATCCCAGGCACCACCGCTAACCTAATTGACAGCGCTCAAAAAGCCTGGGTTGTTGCCAAAGATGACTTCCAGAAGAGCGTAGAGCAGCTCACCACTGACCTAACCCCTCAGCAGGTCCTAGAGTGGCGTAAGCAGCACGTGCAGTTCGAAGAGGCGCTAAAAGCATCTCGCAAGCAGATGGGTAAAGCTGGCCTAGAGACTGACTACTGGAACGGCACCGGCTGGGTGACAGCTGACCGCTTCAACCGTCGCGCAGCAATCAAAGCGCTAGAGAAGATGCCTAACCGCTACATCTACACCAAGTCAGGTATCATCGACGTAGCCAAATACCTTATCGACGGCGCAGTCGAAACTCCAACATTCAAGAAGTACGGCATCCGCCACACAGCTGAAACTCGCAAATTCTTCGAGCAGCAAGCAGCAGCACGTCGTGCAAAGAACGCCACTGACGACAAAGCAAACGCTCAAGAAACAGTCCTTGCAAAGCTAGACGAGTTCGACAAGCAAACCCCTGAGAACCCAGAAGCAGTCATCGAACGCATGAACGAAGAAGTCTTCGTTGAACGCCACGACATGGGACGCATGAAGGTTGACCTAGAAACTCCGCCAGCTGGCACAATGCAAGCTGATGAAATTACCGAAGCTCCAACCTTCACCTCATACGGCAGTTACAAGACTGCAAAACGTGAAGCAGGCATGACCGGCCTGAAGCTAGCCGGACAAAAGATGCAAGCTGGCGCAGGCTTCCGCGACGTCTACCCAACCCTTGTACGCTCAGAATCAACCCGCCACAACGCCGTAGCCGACACCGCCGACATGATGACCTCAGCATTCCGCATCTTCCGACGTGCCAAGCTAGAAACAAGCCACATGGACGAAGCAATGGTCACAGCGGTAAGCAAGCTAGACGCCAGCGCAATCACCAACCCAGACGTAGCTGAGCTAGCCCTAATCCTAGGCAAGGTATGGGACTCAACTGCTCAGCACGTTGTTGCCCGCGGACTGCACCCTAAGTACCTTTACCAAGCATTCAAAATGCAAGGCATTGACAAGTTTGTTCCATGGGACAAATACCTAGGCGCAAACGGCAAGCCAGAGGACATTGACGAAATCTTGTCATGGCTACCAATCGGTGACGCCCCAGCCTATGTTCTAAACGGACTAGACTCAGCCGACGACGCTTTCCGCAACCAAAGCGAAGCAGCCTTCAACCAGTACCAAGAGACCAAGAGTGCTTGGGAACGCGAAATGGCAAAGCGTGAAGACTCAGTGGGCTCAATTGCCATGTTCCACAAAGCAATCGCAGCTATCCAGCACGCATCCAGCGAAGCAACCCTGGCTGGAATGCTGGCAGAAGACTTCAACTTCATGCAGTACTACCCAAGCTTGAGCAAAGAAGCAGCCCGTAAAGCAGCGCTCAAGTCAGGCGAGTTCGTCAAAATCAAGCCAGCAGGCAACCAGCACAGCTTGCTCAACTGGATTGACGAAGAAGACAACCTATTCCCTAAAGACATGGCAAAACAAATTGCAGCCATGGAGCGTCACTACAACTACACCATGGAAAACAACATGTCGAAGTTCCTTCGAAACAGCATGTCAATCCTAGGTATCTTCAAAACCACCCAAACCGTTTTGCGCCCAGGCCACTTGGTCAACACCGCAATTGGTGACACCATCACCTCGCTCATGCGAGGCACAAACCCGCTACTATTCAAAGACGCAACACGAATCGCCATGACCTTCGCAGGTGACAAAGTGCAAGCCGACTGGGTTGCAAGCGCAGCAGGCAAGCGCATGGCAATGCTAGAAGGCTCACTAGGTGGACTAAGCAAGCGCGAAATCAAAGAAGCAGAAACCGGCTTCACCTTCAGCATCGGTGGCAAGAAAACCCTGTCCCTAGAAGATGTAACCCAGCTAATGCGCAACGGTGGTGCACTAAAAACCAACATCGCAGCAAACGATGAAATGATTCAGATGACTGAGCTGCAATCGTTCGCAGCAGGCACCGACCAAGGCATGGCGTACAACAAAACCCTGCTAGAAAAAATGAACGCCAAAGGTGTAGGTTCAGGAATCAAGCGTGCTTGGCTAACCGGAACAAAGCCAGCAGGTGACGCAGTAGCATACGTTGGAAACATTCCACGCGTAGCTACCGCACTCGACGTACTCAAAAAGGGTAGCTTCAAGACCGTCGAAGACGCTGAGCGTGCCATCGCAGCTGAACTAGCCATCTACCACCCAATGATGGAATCGCTATCCGCTTTCGAACGCCAGAAGATTCGCCCATGGTTCAGCTACTACACCTGGCTACGAGGCGCACACGTAGCAATGCTAAAGATGGCCCTAGAGCACACACGTGCCCTTACAATCCCGTCAAAGGTGTTCTACAACCAAGCGCTCGCAAACGGCATGGAGCCAGGCTCAATCGGCAACCTATGGGGCGACAAAGAAGACACCCCAGGCTATCTAAACTACAGCACCTACGGCCCAACCTCACAAGGTCCACGCGGTGGTTTGGTTTACCGCCCTGCAATCCTGCCACTAGACGTGCTCGACACCTGGAACATCCAGTTCGACTCAACTAAAGCCATTGACAAGCAAGCCTTCGACAACCTACAAAGCGTAGGGCAAACCGTTGTAGGTAAGAACCTAAACATGGTGTTCCA
>JACCDU010340817.1_pt1 | contig 21232 bp, 16 predicted proteins | sample 7446081 | NCBI WGS metagenome assembly JACCDU01 (sample SAMN15323447, study PRJNA562643) | freshwater metagenome | isolation source: river surface water | place: USA:Blue River Watershed | collected 2017-08-17
CCAGAGCGAAGGACCCTTGCAGTTTGGCATGCAGTATCTATTCAAAGAGGATTGGTTGCCAAACAAACGCAGTCTTTTTCGCGTCCTTCCTATCAAATCAACAAACAGTATCCGCAAGTAAAAGCTAATTGGCAAGTGAGTGATGTGGCAAATATTATCTCTACACCTGCTGTAGCAGGCAATTCAATTGTAGTAGGCAATCAGGAAGGAACGATCAATTGTTATGAAAAAAAATCCGGCACACGTCGATGGAGTTTTTCCACTAGTGGTCCTATTTATTCTTCACCAGCCATTCATAAAAGTAAAGTAGTGGTAGGCTCTGCCGATGGCGGGGTCTATTGTTTGGATCTCAAAAAGGGAACTACCTTATGGACATGGAAAGCCAATAGTTCTGTATTGGGTTCTCCTGTTTTATCTGGTGATACTGTTTTTATTGGAACGAGTGATCACCGCATCGTTGCAATTAGTTTAAATAGTGGATCTCTGCTTTGGGCTTTTGAAGGATTGGATGGTCCTGTTGTGAGCACACCATTACTTTACCAGGGTAAATTGATTGTGGGTGCTTGGGATAGAAATTTATATGCAATTCAAACTTCCAATGGAAAGCTGGTTTGGAAATGGAATAATGGCACATCTGTTCGAAATTATTCTCCAGCCTCTTGTATTCCTGTGGCAGCAGATGGTATTGTATACATTATGGCACCTGATCGGTATACTACAGCCATTGATGTAACCAATGGACAAACGGTGTGGCGAGTAAAAGATGGAGGCGTTCGTGAATCAATTGGATTATCAAAAGACCAACAATGGATTTACGGAAAGTCTATGCAGGACACGATCGTTGCTTATCGAACTAGTAGACAGCCCCAAACTGCTGCTTGGAAAATGCATGTGGGCTTTGGCTATGAACATGTTCCTTCCATGATTTTAGAGCAAGACGGCTACATTCTTTTTGGAACGCGTAACGGAGTGGTTTATGCAGTGGATCCAGTCAAGCAAAAAACGGCATGGGCATACAAGATTGATAATTCCATGGTCAATACGGTAAGACCAATTGGGAAAAAGCAGGTAGTTGTGTCAACGATGGATGGAAAGCTAACCTTGCTACGTTACTCCAATTAGAGAAACAACTGAATGGGATTTTCTAGGAATTTCTTTACGGTTTGTAAGAAAGCAGCTCCTGTTGCACCATCTACACTTCGGTGATCGCAACTAAGTGTAACTTTCATTACTTGTGTTGCAGCAAAGCCTTCGCCTTTGCGAACGATTTTTTCACTAATTCTTCCAACGGCTAGTATGCAGCTGTCAGGTGGATTGATGATGGCGGTGAATTCATCGATGTCCATCATACCCAAATTAGAAATGGTAAATGTATTACCCGTGAATTCGTTTGGTTGTAATTTTTTATTCTTGGCTTTGGAAACTAATTCTTTTGCTTCGGCAGCAATTTGTGGTAAGGTTTTGTTGTCTGCAAATCGTACCACAGGAACAATCAATCCATCTTCTATCGCAACAGCCATTCCAATGTGTACGTGTTGATAACGACGAATCTTGTCGCCTAACCACGATGCATTCACTGCAGGGTGATGACGAAGGGCTAATGCCACTGCTTTTATTACAAAATCATTGAAGCTTACTTTAACAGGGCTTGCCTCATTGAGTTGTGTACGGGCGGAGATCGCATTATCCATATTAATCTCCATCTTCAAATAAAAGTGAGGTGCACTAAACTTGCTTTCAGCTAATCGTTTAGCAATCACTCCTCTCATTTGAGAGTTTGGTATGTCGGTAAAGCCTTCGGTGGTTTGTCCTGTGTATGTGGGGATATTTAAAGCAGGAGCGGCGGTAGCATTAGCAGAGGGACTGTAATTATCTAGATCTGCTTTTACAATACGACCTCCGTCGCCACTTCCACGAAGCAGGCTTAGGTCAACTCCTTTATCCTTTGCAATTTTCTTCGCAAGTGGTGAAGCTTTAATTCTTCCATTTGCATCCATTCCACTTATTGTTGTGGGGGTAGTGGTGCTGGCTGCTGTCAGCTGAGTTGTCGTAGTCGGCTGAGCTGTTGTAGTTGGTGCAGGGGAAGAAGCAGCTGCTGTTGTTACGGGGGAACTATTTTTTGATGCTGCAACAATTGCGTCCATATCCACTTTTCCTTTTTCACCAATGATGCAAAGCAGACTATTCACCTTAATTTTTTCGCCCTTTTGTGCACCGATATAAAGGAGTGTTCCGTTTTTATAACTCTCCAACTCCATCGTTGCTTTGTCTGTTTCTATATCTGCTAAAACTTCTCCTTTTTTTACAGCATCGCCAACTTGCTTATGCCAGCCGGCAATGACGCCCTCTTCCATTGTATCACTTAAGCGTGGCATTAATACTACTTCGTCCAATTTAGAAAGATCCATTGTGGATGCAGTTGTTGGAGTGGATGGAGTAGTAGGTGTTGAAGCGGGTGAGGGGGTAGCTGAAGGGGGAGGAGTAGCTGCAGGCGTTGCAGAGGCTGCGGGTTTAGTAAGAAGTGAACTGATGTCTTCTCCTTCGTTACCTATAATAGCCAGTAAGTCGTTCACCTGCAATTTTGCTCCCTTGTCTCCACCTAAATGAAGCAATACGCCGTCTTTGTAGCTTTCCAGCTCCATCGTGGCTTTATCGGTTTCTACTTCAGCGAGCAGATCTCCTTTCTTTACACGGTCTCCAACTTTTTTATGCCAGGACGCAATAACCCCTTCGGTCATTGTATCACTTAATCTGGGCATCAGGATCACTTCGGCCATTCCCTAACGAATTTGGGCTCGAAATTAAGATAAAAACCCCGATTAGTAATCGAGGTCCAGACGTAGTCTTTCCTTTAATTGTTGCACTAAAGGATAGCGCTTGACCATTTCTTGATAACGTTCTTTGGAGGTGAGAATACCTTCTGTAGGAATTTGCTCCTTTTTTTCCTGCGCAATCACTGAAAATTGGAGTGCTTTATTATGCAATTGGTCTTGTAAGTAAGCGTAAAGCTGATTTCTTTCCGCCTCGACAAAACGCTGTTCAATGTTACTGGATGTAAGCACTTCAAAAGAGTTTTCATCGATAATGCGGAGCGTGGCTGCATCAAAAGGCTGTACAGCAGGATTTTTGGCTTCGCGCAAAATTTGTGTATAGCTTTTCCAAGCTTTTGTTAATGATTCAAACTCCAACGGAGTAACACGCGCTTCGGTATTTTGCAAATTATCCTGTTTAAACTGCGCTCTAATTTTACTCAGGGCATTCAGCTTTACGGCAGGTTGTGCAGGTGCAGGAGGCGTTTTATCCAAAAGAGCTTCATCGATGGTTAATCGGGATAGAGGAGCGGGCTCAGTAACTTTTGGTTGAGCCATTAACGGAATTGGCCGTGGTCCGTAGGGGATGATTCGACTATGTCTTAAACCAGCCGAGACATCAGTCATTTTTTTTTTGATGAGGGCTTCTCCCTCAGTACTCAGTGTCAATGCTTGTTGCAGGTAGCAAAGCCGTATCAGTGTCATTTCAATAAAAAGTCGTTTGTTACGTGCGCTTTTGTATTGAATCTCTGCTTCTGTTAGCAAATTGAGCATGCTAATGAGTGTTGCAGTGGGCAAATCGGCTGCTGCTTTTTGATAACGATCTTTAAAGCTTTCTACCACATCTAGTAATTGCACTGCTTTTTTGTCTTGGCAAACCAAGAGATTTCTTGTGAACTCAGCCATTCCTCCTAAAAAAAGCTCTCCTTCAAATCCTTTTTGATTGATCTCGTCAAATAGTAATAATGCTCCAGATAAATCCTGGGTTTGAATTTGGGTTAGGAGACGAAAAAAATAATCTTCATCCAGAATATTTAAGTGCTCTAACGTCTGCGCATATTTTAATTCTCCATTTGTAAAACTTACTATTTTATCGAGCAGACTCAATGCATCACGCATGCAACCTTCACTTTTTTGTGCGATAATTTGAAGTGCTGGTTTCTCGGCATTGATTTTTTCTTTTTTACAAATGCTCTCCAAATGAGCAACTGTATCAGCAGTAGTGATCCGACGAAAATCAAAAATTTGACAACGACTTAAAATCGTAGGTAGGATTTTATGTTTTTCGGTAGTTGCTAAAATAAAAATGGCATAGGAGGGAGGTTCTTCCAATGTTTTCAAAAAAGCATTGAAGGCTGCCGTTGATAACATGTGAACCTCGTCTATCACATACACTTTATAGCGTCCGCCCTGTGGTGCAAATCGAACCTGCTCTGTCAATGTACGAATGTCATCAACAGAATTATTGGAAGCGGCATCTAATTCAAAGTAATTGATGGATCCGCCTTCACGGAAGGAGGTGCAGCTTTCACATTTGTCACAAGCTTCACCTTCTTTGGTAGGCTTGCTACAATTGATCGTTTTTGCCAGAATACGCGCACAAGTAGTTTTTCCAACACCACGGGGTCCACAAAAAAGAAAGGCATGAGCCAATTGCTCGTTACGAATGGCATTTTTTAAAGTTGTGGTAATGTGCTCTTGTCCAACAACAGTATCAAAATGCTGCGGTCTATATTTACGGGCAGAAACAACGAACCGATCCATGGTTGCAAGATAAGAAACCCTACACTCAAAATGGTAGGCTTATAAAATGGGGTGTCGCTCAAATGGAAGACTGCGGTCAAATTGATAACGCCAGGTGATAAGGCGGCGTGTCAGGTAGGTGTCGCCTAGTCCTTCTGCCACGTTGATCATTTTTGGGTTAAAATCTCCTATCCATTGGAGTTCATAGTAATTGTATTTGTGCAGCGCTTGCACCACAAATTTGGCTTCATTGATCATAAAGGCATCTACTCCTTTACCTTGATGTTCTGGAACAATCCCAAATATGATTCCTGTAAATCGACGGTTCGGCTTTGTCCATTTAACCCATAGAAATTTCAATTTGTGGAACAAATCAAATTTTCCATTCAGGTATTTAAACCATTGATTGAGATCGGGGATATTCAAAAAAATTGCAATGGGTTCTTCTTTGTAATAGGTGAACCAGACTATTTTTTCGTCCATTACTGGTTTCATTTTTCGAAACATCGCAATGGCCAATTCTTTACTGATTTCTTTTAATCCACCATGTCCAGCCCACGCTTTGTTATAAACAATAGAAAAATCAACGGCAAACTTGTCTAAGTCTTTTTTGGTGGCATGAACGGCTTTGAAATCGGGATCTTTCTTTAATTCTTCATGCCGGTCCAGAATTTTTTTATTGAGTTCGCGGGTCGGATCCAAACCGTAACAAACCTGGTTAAAGAAAACTTCAAATCCGTATTGTTCAAATAGCGTTCGGTAATAAGGCTTGCTGTAACTCATACAATAAAGTGGGGGTTGAAAACCCTCTACAATAAGTCCCCACCAACGGTCCCTTTCGCCAAAATTGATGGGGCCGTCCATTGCCCCCATGCCTTTTTGTGACAACCATTCTTTGGCGGTATCAAATAATAAATTAGCTGCTTGTTGGTCATTGATACAGTCAAAAAATCCAACTCCACCCACCGAAAAACGGTCCCCCTTGGTTCTGTACTTTTTATTTACAAATGCTGCTATCCGTCCAATTAGCTTACCCCTCTCGTCTTTCAGCACCCAGCGAATGGCTTCTCCAAAACGGAAAGCTTTGTTTTTTTGAGGGTTAAAAACCTCTTCCACATCTTTATCCAGTGGCTGGATATAGTTAGGTTCACCCTTGAAAAGCTCCACGTTTACACGTAGAAAATCCTTTTGCCCTTTCCGATCTTTTACCTCCACAATTTGCATGGGGCAAATGTAGGAAAGCCGGACTTCCCAGCACGTTTTCCACTATCTGCAAACAGTCAATTTTTCTTTTCATTTTTTGCCTTACCGCCCCTACCTTTGCGGCCTGAAAAAGCGGGTCGGTCTAGACCTGCTCAAAAACCTTAAAAAATGGCTACTACCGGTAAAGTAAAACAAGTCATCGGCGCGGTAATCGATGTACAGTTTGATGGCAAACTCCCTGAGATCTACAACGCGTTGGAATTGAAAAAAGAAAATGGCGACACACTTGTATTAGAAGTGCAACAACATTTAGGTGAAGACAGCGTTCGTACCATCGCGATGGATGGTACAGAGGGTTTGGTGCGTGGGATGATTGTGACCGATACCGGCAAAGCAATTGCGATGCCAACCGGTGAAGGTATCAAAGGAAGATTGTTCAATGTGACAGGAGATCCCATTGATGGACTTCCTGTAGTTTCTAAAGAAAACGGACGCCCTATCCATAGCCAGCCTCCAACATTTGAAAATTTAAGTACGGCTAGCGAGGTTCTTTACACGGGTATCAAGGTTATCGATTTGATTGAACCTTACGCAAAGGGTGGTAAAATTGGATTGTTTGGTGGTGCCGGAGTAGGTAAAACCGTATTGATTCAGGAATTGATTAACAATATCGCAAAAGCATACTCTGGTTTGTCTGTATTTGCAGGAGTGGGAGAGCGTACTCGTGAGGGAAATGACCTGATGCGTGAGATGATTGAAGCAGGAATCATGAAATATGGTGATGCTTTCAAACACAGTATGGAAGAAGGGGGTTGGGATTTAAGCAAAGTGGACATGAAAGAATTGGCTGACTCCAAAGCAACATTTGTGTTCGGACAAATGAATGAGCCTCCTGGAGCGCGTGCTCGTGTTGCTCTTTCTGGTTTGACCATTGCAGAATATTATCGTGATGGAGATGGACAAGGAAAAGGACGTGATATCCTTTTCTTCGTTGACAACATCTTCCGCTTTACACAGGCTGGTTCTGAGGTATCTGCCCTTTTGGGACGTATGCCCTCTGCGGTAGGTTACCAGCCTACGCTTGCTACCGAAATGGGAATCATGCAGGAGCGTATCACTTCCACTAAAAACGGATCAATCACGTCTGTACAGGCGGTCTATGTACCTGCGGATGACTTGACTGACCCTGCACCTGCAACTACATTCGCTCACTTAGATGCGACAACTGTATTGTCTCGTAAGATTGCAGACTTGGGAATCTATCCTGCGGTTGACCCATTGGATTCTACTTCTCGTATCTTGACTCCTCAGGTTGTAGGAGACGCTCACTATAATTGTGCAAACCGCGTTAAGTCCATGCTGCAGCGTTACAAGGAATTGCAGGATATCATTGCGATTCTGGGTATGGATGAATTAAGTGATGAAGACAAAATGGTGGTGTTCCGTGCTCGTAAAGTACAACGTTTCTTGTCACAGCCATTCCACGTTGCGGAAGCCTTCACTGGTTTGAAAGGAGTGTTGGTTCCAATTGAGGAAACAATTCGTGGTTTCAATATGATCATGGATGGTGAAGTGGATGAATATCCAGAGGCTGCATTTAACCTCGTTGGTACTATTGATGATGCAATTGAAAAAGGTAAGAAGTTGTTAGCTCAAGCTAACGCATAAACTGTGATCATGATAATTGAGATTCTTACTCCAGAGAAGAAGTTGTTTAGTGGCGATGCCTACGGTGTGCAAATGCCTGGCTTGACAGGTTCTTTTGAGGTTTTGGAAAAGCACGCACCCTTGATCAGTGCACTAAAACAAGGAACAATTAAAGTGCTTCGTGATAAGCAGAATGAATTAGCTCGTTTCTCCATCCAAGGTGGATTTGTTGAGGTTCTAAATAACCGTGTTACTGTGTTGGTAGAAGGTGGAACAGCAGCCTAATCTAATTCAAATCGATTTTGAATCCCTTGCTACAAAGCAGGGGATTTTTTTTGCGTTAAAAATATGTGAATGCCAAGCCTTACTTTTTTATGCTTACCCGCTAGGTTGTATTTTTATCTACTGTGAAAAAAGTTTTTGCGCCCATAACTGTTTTGATCTGTCTCTCTCTAATTGGCATCATTTTTATTCAGGTGTCCTGGATCAGAAATATGGTACAGTTACGCGAAGAACAAATCAAACATCGGCTTGGAGAGGTTACTAAAGTGGTTACAGATGAATTGATGGAACAGTCGGGCACTTACTTGCCACAGGGGTATCAACGTAGAAAATTATTAGATGGATTTGGGTGGGATCTTTTTACTACACCAACTGTTGCTAGTAGACATAGCGCTGAAGATCTTCGTAAGCGTATTGCAAAGGCCTTTAAGGAAAATGATCTCAATAAAATTCCTTTTGAATTTGGGCTTTACACGTTTGATCGTTTTAGTGGAAATACGCTTCAAAAGTCTTCTTCACGATTTTTGCAGGCGCAACAAGACACGGCACATAATTTTTATGCTGGCAGAGCCATTACAGCTGCCAATGCTACAGGGATAGGTGCGATTGGTGTGAGTGAAGCATTATTTATTGTGGTACCTGATGTAAAAACTGTCGTGCTGCGTTCATTACGCTGGAATATCGCAATCTCCCTTCTTTTTACCTTACTCATTTTATCTGCATTTTACCTCACTATTCGAACCATGTTACAACAAAAGAAAATTGGTGAGATGAAAAATGACTTTATCAATAACATGACGCATGAATTTAAAACACCACTCGCCACCATTTCATTGGCGGTTGATGCGATGCGTAATGATAAAGTCATACAAGACCGAGAAAAACTGGGATATTTTAGCTCAATAATCAAAGAGGAAAATCAGCGAATGAATCGACAAGTGGAGACCATTCTTAAGGCTTCACAATTTGAACGTAAAGATGTTGACCTTAACTTGAAAGCAGTGTCTTTGCACGAGACAGTGCAACAAGTGGTTGATAATTTCAAATTACAATTAGAGCATGCTGGAGGGCATATCACATTGTTTCTTCGGGCCAGTGAACATACTGTGTTAGCGGATTCGGTGCATTTATCTAATCTGCTAAACAACTTGATTGATAATGCAGTTAAATATGCCCGTGAGCAAGTGCCGCCACAAATTCAAATCGATACGCTTGTGTCGAACGCAACCATTGTTTTGCGCGTAGAGGACAACGGAATGGGAATGTCTCGAGATACGCTAAAACGAATTTTTGATAAATTTTATAGAGCGCATACCGGTAACCAGCATAATGTAAAGGGATTTGGCCTTGGTTTAAGTTATGTGAAAAATGTTACCGAAGCGTTGGGTGGTAAAATCAAAGCAGATAGTACTCTTGGCCAGGGAAGTGTCTTTACATTGGAATTGCCTTTGCACCGAATTTGATTGCCATCATTTTTTCCTCCACAATAAACTGCTATCCCCATAACTTAGGAATCGATAAGAGTGATCAAGCGCATGTTGATAAACTTTTTTCCAATCCTCCCCAATCAATGCCGCAATTAGTAGCAGTAAGGTTGATCGAGGTTGGTGAAAATTAGTCACTATTGCATCAACAGTCTTCATCTTATAACCCGGGGCAATTAAGAGTGCAGTTTGTGTAACCAGTTTATTTAATTTTTTCTTTCTCAGTAATTCAAGTAAGGCGGCAAGCGATTGTTCAATGGATAGGCCCGCTTTTTCCAGCTCATAACATTCCCATTGGGAGAGCACTGGAATTTTGTCGCTTGGTTCTAGTGCTACTTTTACGCCCAGCCAATATAGTGACTCTAGTGTGCGTAATGAAGTAGTGCCTACTGCAATAAGAGGACTGTTAATTTGATTACGCCACTTTTCCAAAAATGCCATATCCACATCAATCCACTCCTGGTGCATTTCATGTCCCTGCATTTGTGCAGCTTTTACGGGTTTAAATGTTCCTGCCCCAACATGAAGTGTGATCGATTCTAGCGTGATTTTATTCTCTTGTAACTCCTCCAGTGTTTTTGTAGTAAAATGCAAGCCTGCAGTTGGAGCTGCAACTGATCCTTCTTGATTCGCATACACAGTTTGATACCGTGTAGAGTCTGCGTGATTCACCTTTCTCTTGAGATAAGGAGGAAGAGGGGTTTGTCCAAAAACCTCAAGTACTGAAGAAAAGGGGAGGTGTGCTGGCGACCAATGAAATTGAAGTATAAATGCATCTGCAGTCTTCTCAACCATTTCAACACTCAGCTCTATATTTTCTTTTCGCTGTATGAGTGAGGTTCCTCTTTTCCATTTAGAAGCTCCACCCACCAAACACTGAAGTTGTAAGGGGCTTTGATTGCTCAGCGCTCTATTCATATCCTGCTCACTGTTTGCAGGCGCTAAACAAAACACCTCGATTTGTCCCCCTGTGTGTTTTTCAAAGACCAAGCGAGCAGGCACGACTTTTGTTTGATTAAATACCAAGCATGTGCCACTCTTTAGGTGGCTAGGAAGGCTTGAAAAAATGGCATCTGAAATAACGCCCTCTTTATAGATCAAAAGTTTTGAGGCATCTCTCTGAGGAAGGGGATGAAGGGCTATTTTTTCAGCAGGTAATTCATAGTCAAAATCAATTACCTCCAATAGACGTGGATTGGTTTGCATACAACCAACTGTTGTTTGCGTAAAGGTCCAAAAAAATGCTTGTTTTTTGCCGTTTACACAGCTTATCCACCGTTATCCACAGCCTATTCACATTAAAAAGTGGGATAATCATTTCCCACCTGATGAAATCCTTGCTGGCAAAGGGTTTCAGCCGATTTTTAATTGGGGATAAATATAGACTTTCAAAATTTGGAATCTAGGTGGGAAAAAGTGTTATTTTGTGTCAATAAGAGGAAAATCTCTTCAAATCACTGATAATGACAGGCTTTCTTGGAGAATTTGAGGCAACACTGGACGCGAAGGGGCGTTTCTTGTTACCTGCCGGATTTAAAAGGCAGGTGGCGGGGGATGAGTTGCATCGCTTTGTCATCAATCGTGGTTTTGAGAAATGTCTAGCGCTTTACACGCTTCGTGAGTGGGAGCCCTTATTTGAAAAGATTAAAGGCTTGAATGAGTTTGATCCCAAGCAGCGCGAGTTCAGAAGAGCTTTTCTCAATGGGGCAACATTCGTAGAGCCCGACACTGCTGGTCGCATTTTGCTGCCACCCAATTTGAAAGCCTATGCAGAATTGGGCAAGGATATCATCATTGCGTCATCAGGTAATAAAATGGAAATCTGGGATAGTAATAAGTACAAAAAGATCTTTGACTCTTTTTCTTCGGATGCTTTCAGTGAGCTGGGAAGAGACGTCATGGGAGGCGGAACAATGAATTGATTCAACACGGTGCAGTCAACGTATCACATACCTGTTCTGCTCCACGAAGTCATTGATTCATTACAAATCCGTCCGGATGGCGTTTATGTGGATTGCACATTTGGAGGTGGCGGACATGCGCGTGCGATTTTGGAGCAGTTGGGACCAAACGGAAAGTTGATTGCGTTTGACCAGGATGCTGACGCACAACAAAATCTACCAAAGGATGAGCGTTTGATTTTTGTTCCGCAAAATTTTCGTCATCTGCAACGCTTTTTACGCTTACACAAAGTGAATGGGGTTGACGGACTCTTAGCCGACCTAGGAGTGAGCAGTCATCAGTTTGATGAAGCGGCGCGCGGATTCTCTACTCGTTTTGATGCAGCACTAGATATGCGAATGGACCAGCGCGAGTCTAAAACTGCTTGGCAGGTTGTTGAAACGTATACAGAAGCAGCATTGCACAAAATTTTTGAACAGTATGGGGAGGTGACAAATGCTAAAACACTTGCAAGAATCATCGTTCAGGTACGGCAGTCTCAGTCGTTACGAACCATTGAGGGTTTTAAGCAGGCGGTGCACACTGCAGTAAAAGGAAATCCGAATAAATACTTTGCCCAGGTATTTCAAGCACTTCGTATCGAAGTAAATGATGAGTTTGGTTCATTACGAGAGTTGTTACAGCAATTAGCAGCGATTATGAATCCCGGAGGTCGCGTTGCCATCATCACCTTTCATTCATTGGAAGACCGACTGGTCAAACATTTTTTCCGTACAGGAATAGTAGAAGAAAAAGAAGAAGAAAATCCTTTTTGGTCAGCACCTGTGAAGAAGGATTGGCAACTGGTAAATAAAAAACCAATTGTCGCTGGCAAAGAAGAGCAAGAAAAAAATTCACGTTCTCGCAGTGCGAAGTTGCGCGTTGCGGAAAAGTGTCAACCATAATTGAAATTATATCAACGAATATGTCCACAGAAAAAGCACAAGTTGAAAACAAACAAGACTGGAAGCGATGGCTCAATTACCAGTCAATTGTGCAACAAGTTCCCTACTTTTTTTTTCTGGCATTTTTAGCAGTGTGTTATATCTACAATGGACATCAAGCTGATAAAACAATTCGGGCAATCAATCGTACCGAGCGAGAAGTGAAAGAGTTGAACTATGAGTATAAAACAGTTAAGGGAGAATTGATTGCACGGAGTAAACAAAGCGAATTAATAAAAGCAGTAGAACCGCTCGGATTGAAAGAGTTGATTGTGGCGCCGATTGTTTTGGTAGACAGTTCCATTCTTCAACCGACCCAATAAAAACAGTGGAAGTAAAAAAAGACATATTGTGGAGAGTATATCTCTCGTTTATCGGGCTAGCCTTATTGGGTGTATTGGTAGTGGGCCGTGCTTTCTATATACAGCGGATTGAAGGAGCTTACTGGAGAAATTTGAGCGATAGTTTGCACCAACGTTTTGTAACGCTTGATGCGCAACGTGGAACTATTTATAGCGAAGATGGACAGTTTTTAAGTACTTCTGTTCCCACTTTTGATATCTATCTCGATTTGTGCGCTGATGGATTGCGTGAGAAAAAAGGAAAGCGTTTCAGGGAAAATATTGATTCATTCAGTATTGCGCTATCTGCCTTATTTCAAGATAAAACTGCTGCTGCTTACAAGGCAGAAATCGTAAGTGCCTGGGAGAAAAAATCACGCTATTTCCCACTCAAAAAGAAATTGAATTTTGCGACGTATAAATTATTCCGCCAGTTACCGCTTGTTCGTTTGGGTTCTAACCGAAGTGGTGTGATTGTAGAAACAAATAGTAAGCGATTGGTACCATTCGGGATTCTTGCTGGTCGAACTATTGGATTGTCTCGCGAGCATCTAGCCAGTGACGGAAAAGTAAAAAAACAAAATGTTGGTATTGAAAAGAGCTATGACTCTGTGTTGAGTGGTCGTGACGGACAAAAATTAGTTCGCTTTGTTTCAGGTGGTGCTGCCATTCCAGTAGCGGGCTATGAAACGGAACCTGATCATGGCAAAGATGTGTATACCACATTAGATCTGCGCTTGCAAGATATCACAGAGACAGCCTTGATGCGTATGATGTTGCAGAGTGAGGCGCTCTATGGCACTGCCATTGTAATGGAGACTGCCACTGGAAAAATCAAGGCAATTGCGAATCTTGGAAGACGTCCGGACGGGCATTATTGGGAAGACGATAATTATTCTTTGCGTACAACAGAACCTGGTTCAACTATAAAGCTAGCTACATTATTATCTGTATTGGAAAAGGGTACTAGTAAAATCAGTGATCCGGTTGAAATTGGAAGTGCCGGTAAAGCAATGGTTGGTCCTAAAATGGTTATTGATGCAGAGCGTTCTCCAAAGCCCTTTTTAACAGTGGCAGAATGTTTCGCACATAGTTCTAATGTGGGAATGAGTAAGCTCGCGCTGAAGGCTTTTGGTAAAAATCCGAGTGAGTTGAAGGAGTATTTGCAGCGTTTTCATCTAGACACTCGCTCGCCTATTGATCTCACAAATGTACCTAAGCCTCGTATGGCCCCATTAAATGAAAAGGGAAGTGCTTTGGGTAATATGCTCTGGATGAGTTTTGGATATGCATTACAAGTAAGTCCCTTGCATACGCTTACTCTTTACAATGCGGTAGCGAATAATGGGGTCATGGTGAAGCCCTATTTAGTCAGCCGTGTGCAACAAGGAGGGATTATCTACAAAGAATTTACACCTACGATCATTGATGAAAATATTTGCAGACCCGATGTTATCTCAGCAGCAAAAACATCTATGGAGATGGTAGTAACAGAAGGTACGGCACGTCGGGCTTTTGAGGGAATGCCATTTGCGGTAGCTGGAAAAACTGGAACAGCGCTGGTAGCAGACGGACCCATTAAATATAGTGACAGAGTATACCAGGCATCATTTGTCGGATACTTTCCTGCTGACCGACCACAATATAGCTGCATAGTGGTGGTACGTACAAAGCCTTTTGCGGCTTCGCATTATGGAGGAACAGTAGCCGCGCCTGTGTTTCGTGAAATCGCATTGAAAGCGTATGCATTGTTTGTTGACCGGAAAGATGCTTCTCAGTTTGCGATCAATCGCGATAGTTCTCTTTATTACTATGCGGGATATGCCCCAGATATTCAAAAAGTTTATCGTACGCTATCCCTGAAGTACACAGACTCTATCTCAAACGGATCATGGGGAAGAGCCTATGCGGAAAATGGTAAATCTGTTATTAGAACGCAACCTGTACGTCAGCAAGTGATGCCAAATGTTAGAGGTATGGCATTAAAGGATGCTCTGTTTTTATTGGAGAATATGGGAGTGCGTGTACAAATTAGAGGGAAAGGAAAAATTGTATCACAATCTATTCCGCCGGGAACTGCTTTGGACAGGCCACTGCAGTTGTTGTTGGAATTGAGTTGACATAAATGAACGAAAAGTGAAGTTGATTGAATTAGTTGAACAGATTTCAGTTCTGTCTATTCAAGGATCAATGGAAACAGAGATTCTCGAGTTGGCTACTGATTCGCGTCAAGTGAAGAAAGGAACACTTTTCATAGCGGTAAAAGGAACAAAGGTTGATGGTAATGAGTTCATTGAAAAGGCAATTGCAGCGGGCGCTGTCGCAATCGTTTCTGAGCACAGCCCTCAACAATCTGTATCTGCAGTTTGGATACAGGTTGAAGATGCCACCGCTGCAGTGGGTTGGATAGCCGCTGGTTTTTATCGAAACCCCAGTACTTTTTTGAAAGTAACGGGAGTAACGGGAACCAACGGAAAAACAACAATAGCAACCTTGCTATACAAGCTCTTTACAAGACGGGGATATACATGTGGATTAATTAGTACGGTAGAAAATCGTATTGGTGATAAAGCGGTAGCTGCGACGCATACGACACCTGATGCAATCAACTTGCAACAACTTTTATTTCAAATGAAGAAGGCAGGTTGTACGCATGTGTTTATGGAGGTGAGTTCTCATGCGATTCATCAACATCGTATTGCTGGAATATCTTTTGCGGGTGGAATCTTTAGTAATATCACGCATGATCATTTGGATTATCATCAAACATTTGATGCTTACATCCAGGTTAAAAAATCTTTCTTCGATCATTTGCCAACTTCTGCATTTGCGATCAGTAATGCAGATGACAAGCGGGGGAAGGTGATGTTACAAAACACCGCTGCGCAAAAAAAGTACTACGCACTCAAAACCACGGCTGATTTCAAGGGTAAAATTCTAGAGAATACGTTGGAAGGATTACAAATGGATATTGATGAGCAACCAGTACACTTTCGATTGATCGGTTCATTCAACGCCTATAATCTGCTAGCTGTTTATGGTGCTGCAGTTGAACTGGGTCTGAATAAAATGGACACATTAACCACCTTAAGTGAATTGACGGGAGCTCCTGGACGATTTGAGTGCTTGATTTCATCGCAGGAAAAAGTAATGGTTATTGTTGATTATGCTCACACGCCTGATGCCTTGCTAAATGTACTCACCACGATTAAGCAATTTAGAACGCCTGATCAGCAAATCACTACCGTTACAGGTTGCGGGGGAGATAGAGATCGTACAAAGCGACCGCTAATGGCAGCTGCTGTGTGTGCACATAGTGATCGAGTCATTTTCACCAGTGATAATCCACGTAGTGAGGATCCTGCAACCATAATAAAAGATATGGAACAAGGAGTGAGTGCAGCAGATCAAAAGAAGTATATCCCCATATTAGATAGAAGCGAAGCAATTAAAACTGCTATCGCTTTATCAAAGCCCGCCGATATCGTTTTGGTAGCAGGAAAAGGGCACGAGACATATCAGGATGTAAAAGGAGTGAAAGAATATTTTGATGATCGCGAAGTAGTAAAAGATTGGTTTTTAAAGCTGAATAAATAAAAAGAAAGTAAGATGTTGTATCATTTGTTTGACTGGCTGAATGAAGAAGGAATTCGATTCCCGGGTAGCCGTGTCTTTGATTTCATCACTTTTCGTACGGCTCTTGCAATTCTTCTTTCTCTTTTTATAACACTGGTCTATGGAAAAAAACTGATTCACTTTTTACAACGTCATCAAATTGGAGAAAGTATTCGCGAAGAAGGGTTGGCGGGTCAGGCAAGTAAGAAGGGGACCCCAACGATGGGAGGAATCATTATTATTCTGGCAATTTTAATTCCAACCTTATTGCTGGCCGATCTCACTAAAGTATATGTACAGCTGATGATTGTAAGTACTATTTGGATGGGCGTGATAGGCTTTATTGATGATTATCTCAAACTGCGAAGCAAGCGATTGGCACAAGAGAAAGGAGAAGAATATCGTAAGTCTAATGCAGATGGTTTGGCGGGTTGGTTTAAAATTTTGGGACAGGTGGGATTAGGATTAACGGTGGGAGCTACTTTATATTTTAATACCGAAACAGTAATCTGGAGAGAGTATCGTGGAAAAAATCCGCAAGCTGACTCTACCGTGTTTGCAAAAAATTTCAATGGCAAAACACATTACTACGTAGAAACAAAAACACCAATTACGACTATTCCTTTTGTAAAAAATCATGAGTTTAACTACTCTAAACTACTACCCGTTGCCTGGCGTGGTTATAGTTGGGTGTTATATATTCTAATTGTCATTTTCATCATCACGGCTGTTTCTAATGGATCAAATCTTACAGATGGATTAGATGGCTTAGCAACAGGAACGGCAGCTTTGATTGGTGTGTTATTGGGTGTTTTTGCCTACGCAAGTGGTAATCTGGTTTTTGCTGATTATCTCAATATCATGTATATCCCCGACCTAGGTGAGCTTTCTGTTTACATCGCTGCGATGATTGGAGCATGTGTTGGGTTTTTATGGTACAATTCATTTCCTGCGCAATTATTTATGGGGGATACAGGGAGCTTAATGCTGGGTGGTGTAATTGCAGCACTTTCTATTATCGTACATAAGGAGTTGTTGATTCCTATTTTCTGCGGTGTGTTTTTGGTGGAGTCGCTTAGTGTGATTCTGCAAGTGGGATATTTCAAATACACCAAACGTAAATACGGTGAAGGAAAAAGGATTTTTTTGAAAGCGCCCTTGCATCACCACTACCAGGTGCAGGGCTATCACGAGGTAAAAATCGTGACACGATTTTGGATTGTGACAGTGTTATTGGTGGTATTAAGTATTGTAACCCTGAAGTTGCGTTAAGCTAAGGGGTAAAAATAAAATGGCAATGAAACTTGTCATCATTGGAGGAGGAGAAAGTGGAGTGGGGGCAGCCATATTGGCTAGCCAAATGGGGTATTCGGTTTTTCTCTCTGATGGAAGCTCTTTGAAAGAAAAATATCGTAGCGAACTCATTGAGAAAGGAATTGCTTTTGAAGAAGGACAGCATGATATGGATACAATTCTGGCTGCTGACCAAATTGTGAAAAGTCCAGGTATACCAGAGAACACCGCAATCATGAAAGCCGTTCGTGCAAAGGGAATACCTGTAATCAGTGAAGTGGAATTAGCGTATCAGTTTAAAGGGGATAGTCGAATTGTGGCAATCACGGGTAGCAATGGAAAGACAACCACAACATCTCTGGTCTATCAGTTATGTAAGTCAGCTGGTTTAGATGTGGCGTTAGTGGGAAATATTGGCTACTCTTTTGCCCGACAAGTTGCACTTGAGCCCCGTGCATTATATGTGGTAGAGGTAAGCAGTTTTCAGTTAGATGACATTGACCAGTTTAGGCCTGACATTGCAATTCTTACCAATATCACCGAAGATCATCTAGATCGCTACGAATATGTTTTTCTTAATTATATCAAGAGCAAGTTTCGGATTACGATGAATCAACGGCCGCAGGATTATTTCATTTACTGCGCTGACGATGAAGTAACCCAACAATATATCAGTTCATTCACTATTCAATCAACTCAACTGCCGATCAGCATGAAAAGAGAAGTACCCAATGGAGGTTTTATTAAAGATGGAGACATGTACATCCGTACAGGTAATGAGGTTATGACCATGAGTGTATTTGATTTTGCGCTGAAAGGCAAGCATAATCAGTATAACACTATGGCAGCTTGTGTAGCCGCGGCAACGCTAACGATTCGCAAAGACAAGATCAGAGATGCTGTTCAGCATTTCGAGCAGTTAGAACATCGCATGGAGTTTGTTGCTACTGTACGTGGCGTTGAGTTTATTAATGATAGTAAAGCGACCAATATCAATTCTACTTGGTATGCATTAGAAAGTATGACAAAGCCAACCGTTTTGATTTTGGGAGGCGTGGATAAAGGGAATGATTATTCATTATTACTTGAGGGTGTGAAAGAAAAAGTAAAAGCAATTATTTGCCTGGGTATTGACACCAAAAAGATTCATGAGGCTTTTGAAGGAGTCGTCCCCTCTATGGTTGACACGCAAGATGCAGCTGAAGCGGTGCAGCTGGCTTTTCGCTATGCTAGTAAGGGTGATGCTGTGTTGTTGAGTCCAGCCTGTGCAAGTTTTGATTTATTTAAAAATTACGAAGACAGAGGACAGCAGTTTAAAAATGCAGTTCGAGATCTATAAACATGGAAACAACCCGAGACATACGATTAACGGAGCTACGAAATAGCTTTACCACGGAACGTTTGTTGCAAAAAACAAAGGGTGACAAAGTTATTTGGGCCTTGGTAGTGCTACTTACCTTAGTTTCCTTGTTAGCGGTGTATAGTGCTACTGGCTCGCTTGCCTACAAATTTTATAAGGGTAATACAGAAGTTTATTTATTCAAGCAGGTTGCATTTATTCTTGGAGGACTTCTCGTGATCTATGTGGCGCATCTGGTTAATTACACGTTTTATTCAAAGGCAGCACGAATCGTTTATCTGGTTTCAATTCCACTTTTAATCTACACATTGTTTTTTGGCGTAACAATGAATGAGGGAAGTCGCTGGATTCGATTACCCTTGATCAATATGACTGTTCAAACCTCGGACCTTGCAAAACTTGCTTTATTCATGTATCTGGCTCGCTTACTTAGTAAGCGACAAGATATGATTAAGGAGTTTAAAAAAGGGTATCTGATGCTCATCTGGCCCGTTGCGGTTACCTGCTTATTGATTGCTCCGGCCAATTTATCTACTGCATTACTCTTGGGTGCTAGTTGCCTATTGTTATTATTTATTGGAAGGGCCAGTACTAAGCATTTATTAATTACAGTAGGACTAGCTATTATCCCGATTACGATGTTGATTGCTGCTGCAGTTGTTAAACACCAGCAAGAAGAGCCTGATGAGCCTATCACTGTTGTGAAAAAAGAAGAAGGAGCATTGACAAGGCGTGTGGATACTTGGATTAGTCGAGTTGAAAGTTTCATCTATGGTAGCACGGATGTTGATACCGATGAGTACCAGGTTAATCAAGCAAAAATTGCGGTTTCAAAAGGAGGATTGTTGGGTGTGGGACCAGGTAATAGTACTACGCGCGACTTTTTACCACAGGCCTACAATGATTTTATTTATGCAATTATCATAGAGGAGTATGGTTTATTGGGAGGAGGCTTTATAGTATTTGTGTATCTGGTGTTTCTCTATCGGTGCATACGAATATTTAAGCGTTGTCCCTTTGCCTTTGGCGCATTTCTGGCACTGGGACTAAGCTTTACGCTGGTTATTCAGGCATTGGCTAACATGGCTGTAACCGTCAATTTGTTTCCTGTTACAGGTGTTACGTTGCCATTGGTCAGTATGGGAGGAAGCAGCTTCATCTTTACCTGTTTAGCAATTGGAATCATTTTGAGTGTGGCACGAAATGTAGAACAATTAGAGGGGAAAGATAAAGAGGGAGATGCAAAGGCAGTGGAAGCATGAGCAGACGAATCATTATAGCGGGCGGCGGAACAGGGGGGCATATTTTTCCGGCATTAGCTATTGCTGGTGCATTGAAAAAAATGGATTCGTCTATTGAAATTCTCTTTGTTGGCGCAAAGGGAAAAATGGAAATGGAAAAAATTCCGCAAGCGGGTTATCCCATCGAGGGACTCGATATAGCGGGTTTTAATAGAAGCTCTTTGATAAAGAATATTGGACTTCCCTGGAAACTGCTCAAAAGTTTTTGGCAGGTCAGAAAAGTATTGCGTCAATTTAAACCTGATGCCGTACTAGGTGTGGGTGGTTACTCAAGTTTTCCTGTTCTACGATTAGCGCAGGTAAAAGGAATCCCTACATTTCTGCACGAGGCAAATTCTTATGCAGGTCGAAGCAACCAGTTGTTGGCTAAAAAAGTGAATTGTGTTTTTGCCGGTGTTTTGGGACTAGATCGCTTTTTTCCCGCTGAAAAGGTTTGTTATACTGGTAATCCGGTAAGAGATGTTATCACGCAGCCTTTGCCAAGTTTGGAAGAGAGTCGTAAACACTTTAAGCTGGATTCAAATCGACCAACCTTATTAGTAGTAGGTGGAAGCTTAGGGGCCCGTTCCATTAATGAAGCCATCAGCAATGGATTGGATCGATTATTAGCTGCTAATATCCAGGTGATTTGGCAAACAGGAAAACCCTTTGCATCACATGCTGAAAAAGTTTGTAGGGGTAAGCAAGGTGTTTGGACGGGCGCATTCATTCAGCAGATGGAAATGGCTTATGCTGCATCCACGTTCATTGTTGCACGAGCAGGTGCGATGACCGTTGCAGAAATAGCCGTAGTAGCCAAGCCAGCCATTTTTGTTCCGTTTCCGCATGCAGCCGAAGATCATCAAACCGCAAATGCAATGCAGTTAGTGAAGCGTCAAGCAGGTTTACTCATTGCTGATCATGATGCAGCAACGCAATTGATTTCTGCAGTAATTGAGTTGTGTCGAAATGAAGAAAAGCGTAAACAAATGGCAGAACAAATTAAACCATTGGGAATTCGGGATGCTGATGAGCGTGTTGCAGTCGAGTTATTAAAAAGGATTAAGGCTTAATGAAGCAGGTAGAAGTAAATACAAATTTGTTGGGTAGACCATTTAAGGGTACTGAGGGAATAAATCAGATCTGCTTTGTAGGTATTGGTGGAATTGGCATGAGTGCATTAGCACGATTTTTTTTGGAAAGAGGAATCGGAGTAAGTGGATATGATAAAACCAGAACGGCGCTCACTCAACAGCTGGAGAAGCAGGGAATGAAAGTTCATTATGAAG
>JACCDU010438844.1_pt1 | contig 21219 bp, 15 predicted proteins | sample 7446081 | NCBI WGS metagenome assembly JACCDU01 (sample SAMN15323447, study PRJNA562643) | freshwater metagenome | isolation source: river surface water | place: USA:Blue River Watershed | collected 2017-08-17
ATAATGGTCACCATAAAGATCAATAACTGCTCTTTTCCTTTTTCAAACGTGCGCATGAACTCTTTGGGATGTGCTAATTTAATCCCAACGGTAATCAACATGGCTGCCAAAGCTGCATTAGGGATTAATTCGATCAAATCAGATGCCATGAGTACGCAAATCAGAATGAAAAATCCATGAAAGAAATTTGCCCATCTTGTTTTGGCGCCATTCGTTATGTTTGCAGAGGAGCGCGCAACCTCTGAGATCATTGGTAATCCGCCCAAGCATGCAACTAGCGTGTTCCCGATTCCAATGGCAATCAGGTCTTTATTGGCATTGGATTTGCGATGAAATGGATCCAACATATCCATGGCCTTTACGGTCAATAAAGATTCTAAAGATCCAATGAGCGCAAACATGAGCACATATTTGATAAAGGTTGCCGTTTGTGAAACTCCTTCAAAACTTACATTCAGCTGGATGCTTTCGAGTAAATTGCCAACTTGAACAAGCGCATATCTTGGTGCGGTTGCATGAAAATCTAATAGTAGTTCTGCTGGAATGGCGATCGCTAAAACGACCAACGGAGCAGGGATTTTTATGATGATTGGGTGTTTTAATAATGGCCAACCCATCATGATAACTAAGCTTATGAAACCAATCAGTGTGGCTTTGGGATCCCAATTCAATATAAATTCAGGTATGGAAACAAATAACGCAATGGGATCTTTCCCTTGGCTTAATGCGGGATTAACATCCAATAAAACGGGAATTTGCTTTCCGATGATGATTAATCCGATCGATGCCAACATGCCATGTATAGCGGCTAAAGGAAAGAAATCCATCAGTTTTCCAAGCTTTAATACCCCAAAAAGGATTTGAACCAAACCTGCGATCACCAAAGCACCTAAAGCCAATTGCCATCCCGTTTCTCCACCACCAAATTCATCGACAGCACCCGCAACAATAACAATTAATCCTGCCGCTGGACCTTTGATCGTTAATCGTGAGCCTGCAAAAAAACTGACAACCATTCCGCCAATGATTGCCGTGATTAAGCCCATAATGGGTGGAAACTCTGAGGCCTTAGCAATACCCAGACTTAAGGGTAAGGCCAATAAAAATACAATGAATCCTGAATTTGCATCCTGAATGTAATTTTCTTTTAAGCCCGCAAAACCATCCTTAGGATCTAAATTATGATTTTTCATGGGTAAGAAATGTGAATCAAGCAATTGGGTATAACTGAGTTTTGTACTGAATTTGGACGTACAAAAATACCGTATCCGTATAAATATAAGCTAAGCCATGCTACATAAAACTTTGTCTAAGCTATCATAAGAAATTTTAATTAGTTGATTTACCTCATCCCCATAAACGAACATGGCCAAACCGGTTAGGTTTGGCCATGTTTGACAAGTAATTCCAAAAGACTATTTTAGCGAAGTCAAGTATTCAACCACATCACGAATCTCACGCTTACTCAACATCGATCCCATCGCAGGCATGGATGAAGGATAGTTTTCACGTGATTTGATACGACTCACTGCAATTCGTAATGGCTCCGCTTCACCAGTCTTCAACTGAATTTCTTGTTCCGTTTCTGAAATCACGGATCCACTTACTTCTTGGCCATCGGTCAACTTCAAGGATATAGTACCGTAACCTGGAGCGATTCGCGCACTTGGCTCAATCAATGCTTGCAATAATTGTTCACGTGTCAGCTTACTTCCGATACCCTTTAATGATGGGCCGACATTTCCGCCCTCACCACCTACATTATGACAACGTACACATTGTGCGGTTTGGTTTCGGTTAAAGATAAAATTACCTGCTTGAATGTTCCCACCAAATAATGCCTCTTTGAACTCATCTGTCAACGAGCCTTTGGTTTTCAATGCATCTAATTGCGCCACCAACTTTTCCTCTTTGGTCGCTTCTACCGCTTCCATCAAATCTAATTTAATACCAGCAGGTAATTTGCTCTGCAACATGCGCGCAATTAAATCTTGTAGGACATCCGTAGTATTGGCTGGATTCATCTTAGCCATACTCTGCAAGACTTGTTGCTGCTCATTCAATGAACCTTTTTCAAAAATAGGATTAACCACACCTGGCAATTGTGCTTTTGTAATCGCAATTTTATCCAAGGATCCCATCGCTAAACTGCGCACAGAGCGATCCGTATCTTCCATGCCCTTTTGAATTAATAAAGGCAAATTCGTATCCTTTAAGTTGATCAAAGACGTCAATTGACCAGCGCGTACTTTAGCAGCTGGGTGATTCAAAAACAGTTGTGTCTGTTCAGCGGCTACATCTTTAATTCCTAATTCTGCTACTAATTGGCCCGTTGCATTCAATACCTCTACATTTTTACTGCGAATGAACGACGGAATGATTGGCTGGATTTTAGCCACGACGTCTTGAGCGTTGCGGTCCAACTTACCTCTATGCCGACCGTCTACGCGGTCTAACACCGACGGGTCTCCCCACGTACCCAAAGTCGCAATTGCTTCTGCACGCATCGCATCCGGAATGTCTGTGCGCTGTACATAAGCAACTAATAAATCAATTTCCTTCGCAGTCCCTACTCGTAAGCAAGCATTAATTGCCCGACGAATAATTACTTCAGATGTAATTGCATTATTACTTAATGTCGCTGCCAAAGCAGGCAAAGCCGCCGGGATCGACAAATCATCATGAATTGCTCGTGCCGCTTCCGCCACAATATACATATCCGAATCCGTTAAGAAACGAGCCACTTCTGGACTAGCTAAACGTCTTAACACCAAAACCGCCGCAATGCGCAGCGAGCGATTTGAAGACGTAGCCAAAGCGGCCATCGGCTCCACTTTTCCAATCCGACTTAAAGCTAACACTGCCGCATGACGGATATACACGTCTTCATCCTTATTCTGCTCAATCAATTTTAATAAAGCCGGAACGGCTGAAGCCGCTTCCGTGCGTCCCAAAGCTTGCGCCGCAAAGAATTGTACTCGAGCTGATGTTGAACCTAATGCCGCAATTAGCTCTTTTTCGGCACCTTTATAGCGCACATCCCCTAACACCTTCAAAGTCTGAGCCTGAATTTCCGCATCCGCATCGGATAGATAACTAACTAAATTAGCTGCTATGGCGTTGTTTTTGGCGGCCAATTGACCAATCCCCCAAATACCATGTACACGCGCTAATTGGTTTTCCTTTTGCTCAATCGCCTTCCACAATTCAGCTGCTTGACCACGTGCGACTAACTCAAACTGTGCTTTTTGGCGAACACGCATATCCCCATAAGCTAATAAGCTAGCTAATTGCGGAACACCCGCTTTGGCATAATCCATCTGAATATACGCCTTCGTCTGTGCACGTTCCGCGGCTAAATCATTCGATTTTTCATCCACATCTAATTTCCATACACGGCCATAGTTCTTGATATCCCAACCCGTCACCCAATCAGCCGCGTACAACGCACCCTCAGGACCGAACCGAATACCGGTAGGTAAAATACCACTCACCACATCTACTTCAGATTTGAAATCAAACGATGCGCCCTTTGGCTTTAAATCAAATGACCAAATATGTGAGTTATTCGCATTTCCTACGAACTCAACTAAGAAAAATTTGTTCTGCCACTTTTTACCTAGCGCTGTTCCTGGATTGTAAATCATTCCCGTAGGCCCATTGTGGTAATTACGAATAGGTGGAATAATGTAGGCCGCTTGACCTTCCCAGCGAGGAATGTACAATTTCTCATCCATCCACACTTTGTACAAATTGTTCTTTGGATCCGTGTACTTTCCATATTGCCAGTTAGAACGCCAACCAATATCAGCCCCCTCCACAATATGTACTAGGCGCTCACTTTCACCTGGATGGTCACCGTCATTATCCGAACTGATAATATTTCCATAATGATCAAATACAAATTCGTGGGTATTCCGAATACCTGAAGCAACAATCTCTAAATCGGTTCCATCTGGATTCGAACGTACCAAAACACCCGAATTTGGATTGGGTAGATTGCGTCCATCTACGGTCGTAATGTTCGCCCCAATATCTCCAATCTGCCAATAAATTTTCCCATCGGGTCCTTCAATCACACTCGACATCCCATGTCCACCAAAACCAATGTGTACTGCAAAACCTGTGGCGATGGATTTGGCATTGGTCCAAAGACCCTTCTTGTGTGTATTGTCTAAACGCCATAAATCAGGTCCAATGGCCACAAATGCATCCTTTTTGCGTACGAGTAGGCCTCCTGCTACATCAGTCACTTCCTGATTAAATTGGTTCAAAATCCGCGTTCCTACATCTGCGAAGCCATCCCCATTTTTGTCCTCTAACTTCCAGATTTCATCTTTTTCCACCGTTAGGTCATGCCAGTCATGGATACCATCTCCATTTAAGTCTGGCAGCCACGCGTTTTTATCCGAGTTTTCTGGCGCAAAGGTCTTATGTAAAAATGCTCTACGATCCTCAACAGTTTGGAAACCGATGGATTCTGTCATCCAATCCCGATGGCCACGAATGTCAAATTCAGAAACCTTACCCCGATTCGTGCTATTCAAATAAACAGCCCCTTGATCGTCAATGTCTATCGCTACCGGGTCCGGAGCTAAACTGTCCGATGCCCAGCGGGTAATCGTCATACCCGGCGTAATCTTTATGGGTAATTTTTCCTTGGCAGCCTGTGCCCGTTCAGCTATCTGATCTTGATCCTCAAAGATGACTTGATACGTTTCTTTTTCTAGGGAACTTGTACAACCCCAAACGGCTAGGGCAAGTATTGGCCCAGTTAGTAGTCTCGTTTTCTTCATAATTTATAAATTAATTTTCCTCGTCCATCATACTGCGTCGCTGTTTTGCGGCTTGTTTGGTGGTTTTAAATCGGTAATTAAATGTTAAGTTCACTTGGGTTAATCGGCCTTGAAATCTACTTTTTGTATAGAATCCCTCACCCATCACTTCACTCCGATTGATACGTGAACTAAATAGGTCTAACACATTTAGACTCAATGTTCCATTTCCCTTCATGATATCTCTAGAGGTAGAAAGGTCCATCCAAGCAATTTCTCCTCGTGTTCCTTGTGGAGTTTGTTGCGGAGCCTCATAATTGGCACGTATTTGAACGTCTACCCCTGAACTCAGCCTAATGCGTGAGGTATGTCGCACAAACCACGAGTAGGTATCGCTCTTGTAATTGGCATTAACATTTGTCGCATCCGTAATGGCCCGGAAAGCATTTAAACTAATATCTGCCTTATAAGCCTTCGTCAAATTCGTCGAACTCGTTACCTCTAGTCCCATGGACTGTTGGTTCGCAAAATTCTCTGGCAACGTACGCGAAAATCCATCGGCATCCACCGTACGGATCCGGTCAATCTTTCCCGTTGTATTTCGATAATAGATCGAAGAACTAATACTTCCCTGCTCGAAATACTTTAAGTGGCCCAAATCATAGGAGTCCGTAAACTCAGGATTTAAATTTGGATTACCTGAAAAGAAGTTCCGATTATCCGATAAGGTAACGAAAGGACTCAAGTCGTTATAGGTAGGTCTACGAACCCGGCGCGAGTAGCCCAATTGCAATGAATTGTCTTTGGAAATCAAATAACTAAAATGCGCACTAGGGAAAAGATTAGCATATTGACGCGGGTTCTTCTCTTTCGTCTCGAGTAACTCCGTCTGAATATCTGTGTTTTCCCCTCTTATGCCAAATTGATACGTAAATTGATTTTTTTTGTTTCCGTAGATCGCATAGGCTGCTGTAATATTCTCTTGGTAAACGAAGATATTATCTAGTCCTGCCATCGTGGTAAAAACTCCATTCGGTTGTTGCTCGGTAACCAAGTAGTCATTGGTCATATCCCGAAAACTTGTGCGTAAACCGGTTTCGATTTTTCCATCTTTACCCACAGGATTTGTATAGTCTACCTGAAGAATCCATTGACGTTCATATTCATCATTTAACGCCCTTTGAACCAAACCATTTTCCGGAAATGCAGAACCATCACCCTTCTTGCTTACCTGCGTATACGTTTGATCCGATCGTTCCCAATAGTCCAAATACCGTAAGTCGGCCGAGAACTCCTTCCCTTTCTTCGCAAAGCTTTTCTTAAATGTTAAGGCATACTCCGCATTTGGCTCAGCTTCTAATTCTACCTGCTGGCGATCTGTAATGCTATATAAATTCACCTTGCTCAATTGATAGTCACGGTAATTGAAATCGGATATCCGTTTCACATCTGTCCGTCTAAATATATATGAGCCCGTTAAGATCGTCTTGTCATTGAAAAAGTAATCTGCTCCTCCCCGAATGTTATTCACCATACCCCGGACATTATTTCTAGAGGTTTGTTCCAAATAGTTCGTTTGCCCATTCGCATACACCTCCTGATAAATATTCCCTCTTCCTGGCGTACGGCGGTAGAATAGCCCATAGTTTAAAAAGAAGTTCAATTTGTTTTTCCGGTAGTTCACAATCGCCGTCGCACCGAAATTCTCCGGATATCCCGTCGTTGTTTCTATTGCCCCATTAAACCCTTGGTTCTGATTTTTCTTTAAGACGATGTTTATAATACCTGCCATTCCTTCTGCTTCGTAACGCGCAGATGGGTTTGTGATGACTTCTACCTTGTCGATTAGATTTCCTTGTAAGGAGCTTAGGCCGGAGGATCCGTTGATGCCAACGAGCGTTGACGGTTTGCCATCAATCAAAATACGCACATTATCGCTACCCCGTAAACTAATCCCACCTTCTCCACTGACTTGAATCGAGGGTAGATTACCTAATATTTCGGCAGCAGTCGCACCTTTATTAGCAATATCTGTGCCTACATTGAAGATTCGGCGGTCTAAACCCATTTCAACAGAGGCCTTTTGGCCTTTAACTGTTACTTCTTCTAATGTTTTGGTGCTGGGTTTTACTTCGATATTTCCCAGGGCCGTAGACTTGTCGACCGTAATATTGGTAATCTTCTTTGCTTCAAATCCAATACTCTCAATGAGCACATCATATACACCTGACGGGGTATCGAATGAAAACAACCCTTTCTCGTCGGTGATTCCTCCCGAAATTACCTGCGTGGAGTTATTTTTTTGAATGCGAATGCTTGAAAAAGGTACGGGTGCTTGTGTACCAAGCTCTAGGACATTTCCCGAAACTTTATAACGATTTTGAGCGGAGGCAATGTAAGGTAAGACCAGTAAGAACAGGTAGAGTATTTTTTTCAAAATCGATAGGTTTAAACGTAAACACAAACATAAGTAGACATGCCGAATTTATTTGCACGATTCTGTAGGTTTATGTTGGAGAATTTCAGGCTTTTGTCGAATTTTCAACAAGCGAAATACAATCAACTACTTTATGAGCAAATACCTACTTAGTTTCCTTTTACTTTCTCACCTACTATTTAGTCAATCTGCTGCCGATCAGGCCCGTTGGAAATCCCAGGCATCTCGCGTCGAAATCTTCCGCGATACCTACGGTGTGCCCCATATTTATGGCAAATCAGATGCGGATGCGGTGTTTGGTCTATTGTATGCGCAATGTGAGGATGATTTTTCTCGTGTGGAAATGAATTACATTGAGAAGTTAGGGCGTAAGTCGGAGATTAAAGGAGAATCAGAATTAGCAAATGATTTATATATCCGACTGATCATAGACGCGGAAGAAGCGAAGGCGGATTATGCCAAAAGCCCGGCTTGGTTGAAAACCTTGTTGCAAGCCTATGCAGATGGGATCAATTACTATTTATATAAAAATCCGAAGGTGAAGCCTGCCTTATTGACTCATTTTGAGCCTTGGTTCCCTTTATTGTGGACAGATGGTTCGATTGGTGCTATATCTACCGGCGATGTGCAAGCCGAGGAGGCCGCTAAATTCTATCAAATTCGTTCTTCAGTCGCATTTGAACCAGTTAAAGCACATGGACCCGATGAGAAATTGACGGGTTCGAATGGGTTTGCGGTTGGCCCAACCCTATCCAAAAGTGGTCACTCGCTCCTTTACATTAATCCACACGTGACGTTTTATTTTCGGCCGGAGGTTCATATGAATAGTGAAGCGGGAATGAACGTTTATGGAGCCGTTACGTGGGGACAGTTTTTTATCTATCAAGGATTTAACCCTTATGGAGGCTGGATGCACACGTCAAGTGAAGTAGATGTAGCTGATTTGTATGCAGAGACGACACGTACAAATGGTACCGGATATCAATATCAAGTGGATGGTCGCTGGTTGGACATCAAGGAAAAGCAAATATCCTTACGCGTGAAAGGTGAATCTAATCCACGAACCATAAAGGCATTTTATACCCACCGAGGTGCAGTGATGGCTTCGCGCGATGGGCGCTGGATTTCAGTACGCTCCTTTAACCGATCATTAAAAAGTTTGGAACAGAGCTGGTTGCGCACGAAAACGAAGGGACTTGCTGAGTATACGAAGGTGATGGAGATGCGGGCTAATACATCGAATAATACGGTTTATGCCGACAATCAAGGCAATATTGCGTACTGGCATGGCAACTATGTTCCGCGGCGTGATCCTGCTGTGGATTGGGGCTTAGTGCAAGATGGAAGTAAATCTTCCAATGATTGGAAAGGTTTACATACTTTAAACGAAATTGTTCAGGTAGTGAATCCGGAGACTGCTTGGATCCAAAATTGCAATTCGACTCCATTTACCGTATCGGGTACTTCGAGTCCCAAGCGGGCTAATTTTCCGGTATATATGGCACCAGATGGGGAGAATTTTCGCGATAAAAATGCCGTGCGCTTGTTTAGCGATGCGCAGCGAATGGATTTACATGAGCTCATCAAATTAGGTTATGACCGAAATTTAGCTGCTTTTCAAGTTTTGCTTCCAGCCCTTGTGCGTGATTTTGATGCGCAACCGGTGGAGGCATTACGTCCTTTAGTGGATACCTTACGGCATTGGGATTATCAAGCTCGTAGTTCATCGATTGCTCAAGCCTTAGCTGTTCGATGGGGATTAAAATTGTTACCTAAAATCCCGAAGCCTTTCGTCTTTGGAGGCCAAACGGATCCGGTACAAAATTTCACAAATTATGCTGCGAATCATCGTCCTACTGAAACTGTGGAGGCATTGCAGGCTGCATATGCGGATGTTATGCGTGATTTTGGTCGGTGGAATGTCACCTGGGGAGAAATGAATCGATTTCAACGTATTGCCAACTTACCTGTTTTTGATGACACTAAACCCAGTATTGCGGTTCCATTTACCTCTTCGGCGTGGGGTCAGCTCCCTTCGTACACGAGTAGGCCTTTCCAAGGATCTAAAAAATGGTATGGTGTGAATGGGAATAGCTTTGTGTGTGCAGTTGAGTTTGGCCCGAAAGTGAAGGCCTATTCGTTGTTGGCCGGCGGCCAACAAGGTGATCCAACTTCACCTCATTTTTTTGATCAGTCGCAAGATTATGCCGATGGGAAGTTTAAGGAGGTTTTATTTTACAAAGCGGATGTATTGAAGCATGTGGAGAAACATTATAAATTAAATTGACCTATCCCCGTTAATTGTTTAAATTTAAGTTCTAATCATTCTTTATGTCAAGCGCCATTTTTTCCAATCCCAAGCACTTTGAAGCGATTTTTCACGAAGCGGCCATTGGAATTTTGGTTACTAATTCCCAATTCAATATCATTTTGTCAAATGAATTTGCGCAGGGATTGTTTGGCTATTCGGAAGCAGAATTATTGGGTCAAAACATTTCCATCCTGATTCCACATCATCTAAAAGGTCGGCACGAAGGTCATTTGGAAAAATTAAATCAACAGCCTATTTCGCGTCCCATGGGTGCTGGATTAGATCTGAAGGCCAAACGAAAAGACGAATCACTCTTTCCAATAGAAATTTCACTCAGTCATTTCAAGGAACAAGAAGCGATATATTACATCGCATTTGTCAGTGATGTCACCTTGAAACGTAAAGTGGAAATGGAGTTGATTCTTAAGAATCAAGAGATTAACCAACTGAATGAGTCGCTCGAAGAAGAGGTCAAAACACGTACGCAAGCACTACAAAATACCTTAGCGCAGTTGGAAAATCAGACCCATGAATTAGAAAATGCCTTGCAGAAAGAAATTGAGCTAGGTGATCTCAAAACACGTTTTGTATCCATGGCTTCGCATGAATTTAGAACGCCTCTGACTTCCATTTTATCCTCCGCAGCACTTATAGAGAAGTATACGACAGAAGACCAACAACCCAAACGGGAACAGCACATTCAACGTATTAAATCTTCGGTGGCGCATTTGACGGAAATTCTGGAGGAATTCTTATCTGCCGGTAAATTGGAAGCTGGGAAAGTGGAAGTGCGGCCCGAGTTATTTCGTATTTCCGAGTTTTTTGATGATTTGAATTCGCTGCTAGCCGGGATGAAAAAGCCCGGTCAAGAAATTGTTTTGACGCTATCAGATCCTTCCGCACACTTTAGTACCGATACGTCTATGTTGCGTAAGATATTGTTGAATGGCTTGTCTAATGCCCTTAAATTTTCGCAAAAGGATGTATTTCTGGAGGTAATAATGCTCGAAGATTCCATGGAAATTTCAATTCGCGACCAAGGGATTGGCATCTCAGAACAGGATCAAAAACATTTGTTTGAGCGATTCTTCCGGGGTGGTAACGCCAATATTATTCCAGGCACTGGACTAGGTTTGCACATCATGGATCGCTATGTCCGTTTGATTCAAGGAAAATTAGCTTTGACAAGTCAACTAGATCAAGGGACTACATTAACATATTTTTTACCCAATTTAGCTTAGCTATGACCACTAAAATACTTATCATCGAAGACAATCAAGATATCCGGGAAAACACCGCGGAACTGCTTGAACTTTCCGGATATGCCGTTGACACCGCCTCAGACGGAATCGAAGGTGTCCGTTTGGCCAAACTGGTCAAGCCAAATCTAGTGATTTGTGACATCATGATGCCTCACCTCGATGGGTTTGGTGTGTTGCAAGTTTTTGCGAACCAACCGGAATTAGCGACCATCCCATTTATTTTTCTGACTGCAAAAACGGATCGCGCCGATATGCGCAAAGGCATGGAAATGGGCGCGGATGATTATTTAACCAAGCCATTTCAAGAAGTAGAATTGTTGCGGGCCATTGAATCTAGATTGAAGAAACAACAAAATAACTTGGCGATTACGGATTCACATGATGATTTGATGCTGGCCCAACAAGCCATTGACTTTTTAGATTTTGAAAAGTTTCCGAATGATAAGAAACAACAGCAGCTTTCTAAAAAGCAATTGATTTATAATGAAGGCGATACGCCTTCTCGCCTATTTTATTTGGTTAAAGGAAAAGTGAAAACCTATCATACCAATCGTGAGGGTAAATATTTCATTACATCATTTGTCAAGCCAGGTGATTTTTTTGGTTTTGTGGATCTACTTGAAAATCAACCTTACCGTGAATCAGCTGAAACGCTTGAAGATACGACAGTTCTAAGCGTTTATTCCAAAGACTTCATAGAGAAAATGAAGGAAAATATCCATGTGGAAATCTATTTCCGTAAGGCATTGACAAATTACCTCTTGAAAAATGAGTCTATATTATTTTCTATGGCCTATCAGTCCCTGCGTAAACGGGTATCGCAAGCCTTGGTGGAATTAGTGAATACCTATGGAAATAATCAAGATGGCCCCGTAGTCATGAAGCTTTCTCGGGAAGATTTGGCTTCTCGCGTAGGAACTGCCACGGAATCTGTTATTCGTACGCTCAGTGATTTCAAGAAAGAAGGTTTGATTGAAGTGAAAGGCGCAGAATTAACGATTTTGCATGCAGATAAATTGGCCAACCTCAAGTATTAAGGTTTCGGTGATTCCGAAAAGGGATGGCAAATGATCGGGGTGATTTCGGCATGACGCAGATATGCTGAATGTGCTAGTCCCATGCCGTATGCACCACGAAATAATAATGCAATGACAACAACCCAGCCAAGCCACTTGTGCCAAGGCGAGGTAGTTCCCAACCATTTAATTCCCCAAACTGAAAATCGCAAGGCAGGCAGTGTGGCTAGTCCGAAGACCAACATACTTAATGCGCCTAACCATGGACTAGGCTGGATCAAAGCAATACTTAAACCGCCTAATACGAGTCCGCAAGGCAACAATCCATTACTCATACCTAAAAAAAAGTATCCGATTGGCCCTAGTTTAGAACCGATTTGATGTAAATAATGCCCCACATATTGATGCAGAAATTGGATGGCATTGTCCCCTATTTTACGGGTTAGAATCAACGCAATCAAGATTCCAGCAATTACGTAATACACATGCCACCAGGATGGGAATAACCAGATGGATCCCAAACCAGCCACGGAGAATCCTAAAATTCCATACATGAAAATCCGGCCCAAACCATATAAATACATGCGGGATGATGCAGATCCTTTAGCATGAATTTGTTGCAATATAGGCCCGCACATGATGGCGCAATGCCAGCTGCCCGCTAATCCAATCAAGAATGCATAATACCAAGTACCCATGTTTAGTTGACGAACAAACGTGCTTCTTTTAAATAGTTATGCCCGTTGACGCTCCATGAAACGGAATATTTCCAGGGTCCTTTGGTAAGAAATTCGCTTGGAATTGTCCAAGCCTCACCGTCTTTAGAGGTCCATACCAGCCTTTTGTCTTTTTGGGCATTCGACGGTCGGAAGAATTGTATTTGTGCGGCCTGTATTCCCATGGGAAGACGCACGAGCATTAGCTTATCTTCAGCAAAAAATTGAACATGTAGCGTATCGGATGGGGGGACTTTTTGATTTTTTAAGTCTAATTTTTTTTGAAATTTTTGACCATCTTCATAGTAATTATCGCCTACTAATTCAATGACCTGATGCGTCATATGGATATAGAAATAGGCCATAAATGCGCCAAATAGCACAAATGTCAGGATGATTCCATGCCCCCAATGGAAGCCTTTTTTGCTTGATTTATTCATCGGGTTGTATAAAACTAGTTTTCAAATTTTCTTCTTTCCCTTCATCGCTTATAATCTTCACAAGGACTTTTTCACCGGGTTTCCACGTCCGAGTACCTGCTTGAATAAAAAATTCCCCTTGAGCCATTTGACCTGCTGGCACTTGTTGGATTCGATTTCCTACCCAAACAAGTTTTAGTGGTGCATCTACAGAAACTTGGAATCCCTGCGCTTTCATCGATTTATTTAAGATGCGCAATTGGTATAAATTGCTCACTAATTGCGTTTTTTCATCGTATTGAAACGTCATTCCAGGAGTACGTAATAAGGTTGATTCCCAATTTCGTCTAGTTGCCAACAAAAATACGAGTACGCTTATGATGAATATCAAGACGGATGTATAGGCTGCAATGCGCTTGGTAAACTTTAGTTTAGTGCCTGTATTTACTCCATTCAAGGAGTCATAGCGAATTAAGCCTTTGGGTTTATGCACTTTGTCCATGACTTCATCGCAAGCATCGATACAAGAAGTGCAACCGATACATTCTAGTTGGTTACTACCATTTCGAATATCGATTCCCGTAGGACAAACGCGTACGCACCAGTGGCAATCAATGCAATCCCCTTTTTCTTCCGTCTTGGTTGCCTTCCCTCTAGGTTCACCACGTTTGTGGTCATATTGGACCAGTATCGAATTATTATCTAATAAAACACCTTGTAATCGTCCATAGGGACAAACAACGATACAAACCATTTCCCGGAATCGAGCGAAGACGAAATAAAATACCCCGGTAAAAATCAACATGGCAGCTAGGCCTTTCATATGATCGTATGGATTTTCATGGATCATTTTTAGCCACTCCTGTTTTCCGATGATGTACATCAAAAAGGTATTCGAGATGAAAAAAGCTAATATGAAAAACAGCGTGTGTTTACTGCTCTTTTTCAGGATTTTTTCATTTGTCCAAGGGCTTTCGTTTAACCGTCGCTGCGCCTTATCATCCCCTTCAATCCAGTATTCAATTTTACGGAAAAGCATCTCCATAAAAATGGTTTGTGGGCAGGCCCATCCGCACCAAATTCGACCAAACAAGACCGTAAACAAACTAATGAAGATTAAAAAGCTCACGAGACCCAGAGCCACTAAATGAAAGTCTTGTGGAAAAAATGGTACACCCCAAAAGATGAATTTGCGTTCTAATATATTAAACAAGAAGATCGGTTGGCCATTCACCTCCACCCATGGCAATCCAAATAACAACGTCAAAAGAACATACGCAACATAGGTTCTTAGTTTATACAATTTCCCGATAATTCGACCGGGATAAATCCAAAGTCGTTTACCGTCTTTGGATTGATTGTATAGATGATTACGGAAATCATCATTATCAAGATTGATTTGAGACATAAAATTAAGGTCCGATTTCCTCGGACCTTTTGGGTTAATTAAACTGAGGAGGTTCTTCCCTGACGGTGCTTTTGTGAAGCATTTTGTATAAAGGGCAAATTCTCACAAAGCCCGTTATGGCAATGATAGCGGCAACAACATAGGTAGCTATCGATAAGTTTGCAGGTATAATTTTAGCATAAGCCAAAATAATTAACACAACTGCTAATGCAATGCGTACAATGCGGTCCATTTTTCCAACATTCTTTCTCATGATTGTAAGTTTTTTTAAGGTTTAAATTCTTCACCTTGAGGCTCCTTAGCCCCCGGTGGGTTGGTTCCCTGTAAGGTTAATACATAAGATGAGACCTGTTGGATTTGAATCGGATTTAACGTTTTTTCCCAAGCAATCATGCCTTTTTCCGGAATACCATGTGTAATGGTTTTGAAGAGGTCTTTGATTCCTCCTCCATGAATCCAGAATTTATCCGTTAAATTCGGTCCTACGCCTCCCTGCCCCTTATCTCCATGACAAGCTACGCAATTTGTTGTATAAATAGTTTTTCCTTCTGTTAAATCTTTGGCAACATTAGTCATAGTTACGTTATCCTCATTAACTGAATTTGCGAATTTTTTCATGTAAGCTTCTCGCGCTTTTTCCGCGAGTGCAACCTCAGTTTTGTATTCGTTCTCCTGTAGATTGTCTGAAGTATAAACATGGTAGTAACATCCATAAATAACTCCGAAAATGATGGTTGAATAAAATAAATACATAAACCAAGGTGGAGTTGGATTATCCAATTCCTCAATCCCATCATAGGAATGTTCCATCATTAAATTACGTTCCTCCTCCAGTGGCTTGAGTCCTGTAAATTTTTGCCACCAAGTCAAGTTTTCCTCTTCAGTTTGATTCGGGGATTTGACTAATTTTTTTAATGCCGCATGTAATTGTAATGTCACAATCAAGATGACAAGTCCTGTCAACAAGATTAAACTAACTAGCCAAATTTCGATAAAGTTGAATGTCATCATACGTCGTTTTATTTTTCCTTTTCAAAGGGTAATTGTTTCATCTCCTCGATATGTTTGCGATCCATCAGGAACATATATAGGCCCACAGCCGTGAAAAATACCATAAATGTGACTAATGAGAAGATCATGTAAGAGTCCGCTCCAGGAATATTCGATATGAATTGTTTGAACATAGCTTTATTTTTTTGAGATGTCTGTACCCAATCTTTGGAGATAGGCTATCAAAGCAATAATCTCCTTATCAGCCGATACCTTGATCTTCTCCTCTGCCAAATGCTCCTGAATGGCTTTTGATTGGGTTTTCAAATCTGTTACCGCATTTGAAATCTCTTCATCTGAATATGGAACACCCAATTTCTTCATGACTGCCAATTTATCTTTTGTTTGATCCGTATTCAATGTTTGCTCATATAACCAATCATACGCTGGCATGATGGATCCAGGAGACATTGATTGCGGATCACGCATGTGGTGGTAATGCCATGAATCTGGATATTTACCTCCTTCACGATGCAAATCCGGACCTGTACGTTTCGATCCCCACAAGAATGGATGGTCATATACGAATTCACCTGATTTGGAGAATTCCCCATAACGTTCCGTTTCACTTCGGAAAGGACGAACTAATTGCGAATGGCATCCCACGCAACCTTCGCGGATGTAAATATCGCGTCCTTCTAATTCTAACGAAGTGTATGGTTTCACCGCCTCAATGGTTGGTACATTCGATTTAACCATGAACGTTGGAATTAATTCCACGAGTGAACCGATCAGAATCATGATGAGGGAGCCGGCCAACAATTGAATTGGTTTTCGTTCGATCCAGCGGTGCCAGTGTTCCCCTTTTTCAGCTTCTTCGGTTACGGCTAAGGGTGTGGCTTCAGCTGCCTCATTGGCCAATAAAGTTCCCTGAGCCATTGTTTTGAATAAATTGTAGGCCATTAAGATGGCACCAATTAAGTAGAGCGTCCCTCCGATGGCCCGCATCATGTGCATCGGTAATAATTGTAAGGTCGTATCTAGGAAGTTGCCATACTGCAAAGTCCCCTCTGCCGTAAATTGCTTCCACATCATACCTTGCGTAAAACCAGAGATGTACATCGGGATGGCATAAAATGCAATGCCTATCGTCCCAATCCAGAAGTGTGTTTTTACTAATTTTTCCGAGAATAAGGTTGTTTGGAAAATGCGTGGTATGAGCCAATACAACATCGCAAACGTTAAGAAACCATTCCATCCTAAAGCTCCCACATGGACGTGCGCTACAATCCAGTCAGTAAAGTGCGCAATAGCATTGATATTTTTCAAACTCAACATGGGCCCTTCAAATGTGGCCATACCATAGCAGGTAATGCCAACTACCATGAATTTCAATATGGTATTTTCACGAACCTGATCCCAAGCTCCCCGCAAGGTTAATAAACCATTAATCATCCCACCCCACGATGGAGCGATCAACATAATCGAAAATACAACACCCAGTGATTGTGCCCAATCCGGTAAACTAGAGTATAATAAATGGTGAGGGCCTGCCCAGATGTAAATGAATATCAACGCCCAAAAGTGTAGGATGGATAATCGGTATGAGTATACTGGACGATTCGCCATCTTTGGCAGGAAGTAATACATTAATCCCAGGAAAGGCGTCGTTAAGAAGAATGCAACCGCATTATGGCCATACCACCACTGAACTAAGGCATCTTGAACGCCGGCATACACATAATAGGATTTGAAAAATGAAATGGGTAATTGCATGGAATTGGTCAAGTGCAATACTGCCACGGTAATAAACGTGGCGATGTAAAACCAAATCGCAACATACAAATGGCGTTCACGTCTTTTAAAGATCGTACCAAACATATTCACACCAAACGCGACCCAAACCAAGGTTATGGCTATGTCGATTGGCCATTCTAATTCTGCATATTCATGCGACGTGGTTATACCTAATGGTAGTGTGATGGCTGCAGCAACAATGATGCTTTGCCAGCCCCAGAAATGGAAGCTAGATAATATGTCACTAAACATACGGGCTTTTAATAAGCGCTGAAGCGAGTAATATACGCCTGCAAATATGGCATTCCCTACAAAGGCAAAAATTACCGCATTTGTGTGAAGCGGCCGAATACGTCCAAATGTTCCATATTGCGTAACATTCGCCATCGGTTCGAAAAGTTGGGTGGCGATGATTACGCCAACCAGCATACCTACGACTCCCCAGATGATTGTTGCAATAGCGAAATTTCGAACAATCGTATTGTCATAAGCGAATTGCTCTAGCGTGGTAGACTTTGTGCTCATAAAGGTTTATTTGTTTTTTCTTCTGTCAAAATGCGCATGGCTGGTGTAATCAAATCGTCTTGTTGGCCATTCTTAACCGACCAAACAAACGCAAATAAAAAGCCCACAGCCATCAGTAAACTCAATGCGATCATTACGTACATGATTTCCATAGGTATGGGTGTTTATTTATTCCAAAATTCAAGTTTATAACTTGTCAAAAACATGACTTCTGTCAATTTTGGTCATTCATTTTATGATTTTAGTGCATGTCCTTTCCAACTCATACCCAGATTCGCAATGAGTAACATACTAATTGAATTAACAGGCATTAAAACGGCTGCTATGAGAGGTGATAGATTTCCCTGCACTGCATAGCTTAATCCGATGGCATTATAGACCAAGGACAAAAGGAAACTCAGTTTGATCAATTTTAGGCCAAACCTCGAAAAGGCTAAATATTTAGGTAATTGAGCTAGTTGCTCCCCTTTTAAAATGGCATCACTCGCAGGCGTGAAATGTAAGTGATCATCTGAAATAGCAATGCCTACATGGGCTTGCCGTAAAGCCCCCGCATCATTTAGGCCGTCACCAATCATGGCCACGTGATGTCCTTGTTCTTGAAGGGATTGAATAAACCTCATTTTATCCATCGGGCTACATTCAAATTGATAGGTACTCGGATCCGGAAACCAGTCCAAAATGCTTCCTGCATGGGCCTGTTTATCTCCTGATAGTAAATACACGCGGTATTTGGCTTGTAACTGATGAATCATTACTTCAATGCCAGCTCGGTAAACCCATGGAAACTCAATAAATCCTACAGAGATACCTCCAATTTGAATATATAATTGCGATTCAGACCGGATGTAGTCGTTGTCTTTGGGTACTTTGTGTCCGGTGAACTTTGCATTTCCTAGACGATACTCCACCCCTTTTATGATGGCTTCAAGTCCTTTGCCCGTTTTTTCAGCAAATTTTTCTACCGGTGCAATTAGCTGTTTTTTAGGCACATAGCGTACGAATTGACGCGACATGGGATGGGTGGATTGTAAGGCCAATGAATAAAGAGCACTCCATTCCGATGAGCTTAATTTCCTCGTTAGCTTTGCAATGGGTTCTAGGGTACTCGGTAACGTTAATGTGCCCGTTTTGTCTAATACAATGGTATCTACCTGAGCCATGCGCTCAAAGGCCTGGATGTCCTTGATGAAAAAATTACTTTTTGCAAGCCAACGAATCCCATGACCAAGTGCAAATGGATATGAGATGGCCAAAGCACACGGACAAGCAATAACTAAAATGCTGACGACGGCATTGGGCCAACGGTTTATGTCGGTATAGAGCCAGTAACTGCCCACGATAATGGCTAGACTAATGAGGCCTATAGTAAAATATTTACCAACTTGATTCGCAAAATTTTCCCAATTCTCAGTTTTATGCAATGGATCTTTAAAGGCCTGTTGCTCCCATAACTGGGTCAAATGACTCTGTTTAAGTTCTTTTTTGATTTCAATTTCGATACGCTCTCCGGTATGTCGGCCGCCTGCATACATCGAACTCCCAGCATTAATTTCCACCATTTCACTCTCCCCTGTCACAAAACTGTAATCCAATTGGCTAGAACCCGAAATTAGTACCGCATCAGCTGGAATGATTTCTTGATTGCGTATGATTAAGCGATCTCCTATTTTGATTTCATTGAGTGGATAATTTACTTCTTTTCCACCTTCCCATTTGCTTATCACCAATGGGAAATATGACTTGTAATTGCGCTCAAACGATAGGAAATCGAAGGATTTTTGTTGGAACCACTTCCCTATCAATAGAAAGAAAATTAGTCCCGACACCGAATCCATGTAGCCAGCTCCCGTTTGCGAAAACACTTCATAAATGCTGCGTCCATAGCCAACGAGGATACCAATTAAAATAGGTAATTCAATCGTCATTTTTCCCAGCTTGAGGTGGGCCCATACGTTTTTGAAATAATCTGATCCGGAATAAAAGACAGTCAAACTACCTAATGTAATATTTAGATACCCAAAAAGCTGTTTGAGCGATCCATCTTCGATGCCTAAATATTCTGGAAAACTAAATAACATGGCATTGCCCGCGCAAAAGCCAGCGATCCCTAATTTGATAAATAACTGAGTTTGATGGTTTGCATGTTTTCGCTTTTCTGCTGAAACTTCATCAGAAGAAATGAGGGGTTCATAGCCTAAACTAGCGAGTAAACTGGCTAATTGGCCCAGATTAATCTGATCTTCATGAAACCAAACCGTCAAATCTTTTTTGCCAAAATTCAAGGTTGTTTTGACGATTCCTGAATTTAATTTTTGGAGGTTTTCAAGTAAATACAAGCAGGATCGGCAGTGTATAGCAGGTAAATGAAAATTGACTTTTGAAACGCCTTGACTTGAAAAACTGATGAGTTTATCTTGAAAATGGGGATTATTTAGAAATTCAAAATTTTGTGCGGAAGGTGCTTTCCCTGGATTTACATCGCAGACATAATAATCCGCAAGTGAATTGTCATTCAGAAGTTGATATACCTGCTTACATCCATGGCAGCAGAACGCTTTCTCGTCGTATTCGATAACATCCTCTGGACAGATTTCATGGCAATGAAAACAGGTTTCTTCTGTAAGTGTGGCTATTTCTTCCACTTCACTTGCGTGCATATCACCAAATTTTTCACAAAAATGATCGCTTTTTAGAAGGCAATTCGTGACAAATCGCAGACGGGAAACTGATGATTATCATGAATCACTTGGATGAATGCGTCTACTTTTGTTCAGCAATGGAAATAACAAAGGAGAATTTAATTGATACGGAGCGGAAAATACTCGCCAGTGGTATTTTGATCAATTATCTGCCAGCGGAGTTTTTGTTCCGACAAGGCCAAAAAGCGGAGTTTGTCTTTTACTTAAATCGGGGTTCCATGGAAATGCAATGGCCTGAGAAAGACAAGAAATTAACGATTAGCCAGCGAAACGTTTTCATTGGATTGGACGAAGCTTTTAGCGAAGGACGTTATGTATGTACAGCCATGACGACTGAATTGTCGGAGTTTTTAGTTTTTGAACGGGCTTATTTTATGGAGTTAATACAGGAATTCGAATATGCGATACCTTATTTGGAATCAATGCAAGAGGCATTTATTCGGAATTTAAGCCCCAAAGAAATTAGCTTTTTTACCTAGCCAATTGATATTTATAGAGTGGTAAGTTAATGGGTGTAAGCTCCTGCTAGATTTTATCTGGCAGGGCTTTTTATGTTAATGGACTATCTTTTTCCTTTTTTAAGGTATTGTAGACCATGCGATCTAGCCAGCCGTTCATCCATTTATTTAAGAATACCGTTAATTTACCTTGGAAAGTTAACACCAATGTTTTTTTGCGCGCTTGATACGCTATTCGAATCGCGTGAGCGACTTCTTCTGCAGACATCATTTTGCCTTCTTCGCGCATGGAACTGCCAGCGAGAGAACCATCGCTAACTAACGATGCGCTTCGGATATTGGACGCCGTAAATCCAGGGCAAGCAGTTAATACGTGAACGCCTGTGTCTAATAATTCCGTGCG
>JACCDU010756857.1_pt1 | contig 21214 bp, 18 predicted proteins | sample 7446081 | NCBI WGS metagenome assembly JACCDU01 (sample SAMN15323447, study PRJNA562643) | freshwater metagenome | isolation source: river surface water | place: USA:Blue River Watershed | collected 2017-08-17
CTGCGCCCATCAAGGGGTGAAATACCTCACCCTCTTTGCTTTTAGCACTGAAAACTGGCAACGCCCTGCTGACGAGGTGTCCACTCTCATGGGCTTGTTTGTGCAGTACCTTGAAAAAGAAATGAAAGGCCTTGCCGACGCTGGCGTTCGTCTGAGCGTGATTGGCAATGTGGCTGGCTTTGCGCCAGAGCTGCAGCAACGTATCCACGCGGCAGAAAAGGCGACTGCCAACAACACAACCATCACCCTGTGCGTTGCTGCCAACTACGGCGGTCGGTGGGACGTGCTGCAAGCCGTGAAAAACTGGCAAGCAGCCCATCCTCGGCAAAGCTTAGAAGGGCTCACCGAGGCTGCGCTAGCCCAACACTTAAGCACGGCAGATATGCCTGAGGTGGATCTACTCATCCGCACGGGTGGTGAGCAGCGTATTAGCAACTTTTTGCTCTGGCAGAGCGCCTATGCTGAGCTGTACTTTACGGATGCTTTATGGCCAGAATTTGATGGTAGAGAGCTTCAGAAGGCGCTTAGTTGGTATGTGCAGCGTACGCGGCGCTTCGGTAAGACGATAGAGCAAGTTGTGGGTGAGTAAACAATGTTCGAGCTTCTTGATGTGTACTTGTGCGATGGCCCGATATCAGGATTAAGCGGGCGCTCTCTTCTATACTATTGGCCTCATGCTTTGAGCTTTCTGTTAATTATTTTGAAAAACTTTACCCCTCCGCGTCGCTCCCAAGCCTTATTTGCTTTTAGAACGAAGGGGTTTGCATGCGGGGCAATTAAGGCGGATTCCCTGCCGTAACTTGCCTAAAGCTTTCATTCTTTATTCACGTGAAAATTGCCATCGCTGGAATCGGATATGTTGGACTCTCGAATGGTGTCCTACTTGCTCAGCACAATGAAGTGGTCTGCCTAGATATCGTTCCCGAAAAAGTTGAGATTCTTAACCGAAAAGAGTCACCGATAGAAGATGCGGAAATTGAGAGCTTTCTTAAAAATCGAAATATAAATTTTCGTGCGACGCTAGACAAAAAAGATGCTTACGCAGGCGCTGACTTTGTCATTATCGCCACGCCTACGGACTATGACCCTGATGCCAACCACTTCAACACACAGTCATTAGAGAAGGTTGTTCAGGACGTCATGGCCATTAACCCGCAGGCGGTCATGGTTATCAAATCCACAGTTCCTGTTGGCTATACCGAGCGCCTCCGCAAAACCCTAGGCACGAAAAATCTAATCTTTTCTCCAGAGTTTTTGCGTGAGGGTAAAGCGCTGTATGACAACCTTCATCCCTCCAGAATTGTTGTTGGTGAGAAGTCAGGACGTGCGCAGGAATTCGCAAGGCTATTGCAGCAGGGGGCAATCAAGTCTGACATACCAGTGCTCCTCACGGACAGTACCGAAGCTGAAGCAATCAAGCTCTTTGCCAACACTTACCTCGCCATGCGAGTGGCCTACTTCAATGAACTCGATACTTACGCTGCCAGTCACGGGCTAGACACGCGACAGATCATCGAAGGCGTTTGTTTAGACCCAAGAATTGGTAGCCAGTACAACAACCCCAGCTTTGGTTACGGTGGTTACTGTTTGCCAAAGGATACAAAGCAACTCTTAGCCAACTATCAGGACGTACCTCAGACCCTTATTCATGCCATTGTGGATTCCAACACCACTCGAAAAGACTTTATTGCGGATGAAATTCTTAAGTTAAGTCCTAAAGTCGTAGGTGTTTATCGCCTCGTCATGAAGGCTGGTTCTGATAACTTCCGTGCTTCCAGCATTCAAAGCATCATGAAGCGCCTGCAGGCCAAAGGCATTGAACTGATCATTCACGAGCCCGTACTTAAATTACCAGAGTTTTTCCATGCTCGTGTCGTTAACGACTTGCATGCTTTTAAGATGGAGGCAGATGTCATCATTGCAAACCGTCGCTCTTCGGTATTAGCAGACGTGGACTCAAAGCTATACACGCGCGATATTTTTGGTGGGGATTCGTGAGCAAACTGCTGCCAAAGAGGCGTGGGCTATCTAGCTGGTCACGCCTCAGTTGCACTCACTCAACTAGATAATAGCGTTGTTTTTCATTACAAGATGAAGAATGGTTAGGCTAACATACATGACGCCATCACCAAGCTAACGGGACGAAAATACTATTCATTCAAAGTGATGTGTGTGATGTCAACTTAGTTGAAAAACGCTTCCAAGCTATGTATTTAAGGTTGTTTGCATTTTGCAGAGCTAAAAGCTGTAGACGAGTCGATAGAAGAGCCGTTGAAATACTAAATCAAAACGTGCCAGGTGATGGGGTTGCTGAAAGACTAGTGATCTTCAAGAAACAGCTTGTAATACGTTAAATTTATCAAATTGGAATTAAAATGAGATACATTCCCTACGGACGCCAAAATATTTCAGACGAAGATATAGCTTCAGTGATCAATATACTTCGCTCTGATTTTCTCACTCAAGGGCCTATGGTTCCTGAGTTTGAAAAAAAAGTGGCTGAATACTGTGGTGCGGCACATTGTGTGGCTGTAAACAGTGCTACCAGCGCGTTACACATAGCCTGTCTTGCCCTTGGCGTGGGGCCTGGCGATGCCGTATGGACATCGCCCATCACATTTGTGGCCAGCGCCAACTGTGCGCGGTACTGCGGTGCAGATGTTGACTTTGTCGATATTGATCCCCGCACCTATAACCTCAGCGTAGAGAGATTGGCTGAAAAGCTTGAACAGGCACAAGCGCAAGGTTCTCTACCCAAAGTAGTTATACCCGTTCACTTGGCAGGGCAGTCCTGTGATATGCGTGCCATTCACGAATTGAGCCAGAAGTATGGCTTTCGAATCATCGAAGATGCCTCGCACGCCATAGGGGCTGGGTACCTCGGCGGCAAGGTCGGAAATTGCCAATATAGCGATATTACCGTATTCAGCTTTCATCCGGTCAAAATCATTACCACAGGTGAAGGTGGCATGGCGTTGACCAACGACGCTCAACTCGTCAAAAAAATGGCGCAATTGCGCAGCCATGGGATTACTCGCTATGCAGAAGAGATGACGCATGCACCTGATGGCCCCTGGTATTACCAACAAATCGATCTTGGTTTCAATTACCGTCTAACAGAGCTTCAAGCTGCACTTGGGGTGAGTCAGATGAGTCGCCTCGATCAATTTGTGGCCGAGCGCCATGTGCTTGTGAATCGGTATAACAAAATGCTGGCAAATAGCAACTTGGTCTTGCCATGGCAGGACCCCGACACATACTCTTCATTTCACTTGTACATTGTCCGCTTGCCTGCGCAGCCAGGCGCATTGAGTCACAAAGAAGCATTTGAAAATCTGCGATCTGCGGGTATTGGCGTTAATCTGCATTACATACCTGTATACAAGCAGCCCTATTACGAAGCCATGGGGTTCAAAAGTGCTCAGTTCCCAGAATCTGAGCGCTACTACAGCGAGGCGATCAGTCTTCCCCTATTCCCAGGGTTAAAAGAAGAAGAGCAACAAGAAGTTGTCCAACAACTTACCCGTTCTGCAGGTTACCAGACCATTTTTTGAAGCAAAGTATCCATTGTCCGATTCTGCCAATCGCATTGCTATGCCGACGCCAAGCTTAAGTGTCATGTGGCGTCGCCTTTGGCATCACTTGAGTCGACGCCGCAAAATCCAGTTTGGACTGCTGCTCGTTTTGAGCGTATTCGCCTCTTTCATGGAGGTTTTCAGCCTTGGCGCATTGCTTCCATTTTTAGGTGTTCTTGTTTCACCAGAGAGCGTCTTCCAACATGACCGCGCGCAAATAGTCATCCAGTTTTTAGGTGTTCGCAGCGCCAACGAACTCCTCTTGCCAATGACCTTGTTGTTCATTTTTGCAGCAATTGGCGCATCATGTGTCCGTCTGCTACTGGTTTGGGCTAATACGCGGCTGACATTTGCAACAGGTGCAGATCTTAGTATTGACATCTACCAGCGTACGCTATACCAACCATACGCCGTACATATCTCACGCAATAGCAGCGAAGTTATTTCAGGAGTCACAGCCAAGTCTTACCACCTGATCCACAACGCAATACTCCCTACGCTCACTATCCTTAGCTCCATCATTCTTATTGTCATGATCGTCTCGGCACTTGTCGCCGTAAGGCCGTTGGTTGCAATGCTCGCGTTTGCAGGGTTTGCAGCTATCTATGTTGGAGTTGTTCGACTTGTCCGTTCTCGACTGCAAAAAGACAGCGAGCTAATCGTACGCGAATCCACCAACATCATTCGCGTTCTTCAGGAGGGGCTGGGCGGGATTCGCGATGTACTTATCGATGGCACACAAGCCCTTTATTGCAACACCTTCCGAGCGGCTGACGTATCTTTGCGGCGTGCAGAGGGACACAGCACCTTTATTGCACTTAGCCCTCGTCTTGCAGTTGAGGCCTTGGGTATGGCGCTTATCGCGGTGTTGGCCTATCAACTTTCAACGCAAAAGGGGGGGGTCGTTACCGCCATTCCAGTGCTCGGTGTGCTCGCGCTGGGGGCCCAACGGCTGATGCCTGTTCTGCAGCAAATCTACGGCGCATGGGTCTCGATACAGAGCCAGCTCAGCTCGGTCATGATTGCTCTTGACCTTCTGGATCAGCCATTGCCAGCCCACGCACACCAAACCAAGCCAACCCCCATGCCGTTTAATGAAACACTACACATAAAAGGGCTTGGTTTTTGCTACGCACCCGGTGCTACTTCAGTCCTCAAGGACATCAACTTGTCCATTGGTCGAGGTGAACGTGTTGGCATCATCGGCGCAACAGGTAGCGGCAAGAGCACATTGCTCGATATTGCCATGGGCCTATTGCGTCCAACCCAGGGGCAAATTGTGGTTGACAACGTGGTTCTTGACGAGGCCAACATCAGGGCTTGGCAAGCGAACATTGCCCACGTGCCACAGGCCATCTTTTTAGCTGACTGCAGTGTTGAAGAAAACATTGCTTTTGGTGTCGCCCCACAAGATATCGACCACGAGCGTGTACGCCAAGCTGCGCAACGTGCCCAGTTGTCAGACGTCATTGAAGCCATGCCCCAAGGCTACAAAACATTTGTCGGCGAGCGTGGCGTAAGGCTCTCCGGAGGGCAGCGGCAACGCATAGGTATTGCTAGGGCACTTTACAAACGTGCCTGCGTCATTGTTTTTGACGAAGCCACCAGTGCCCTAGACAACAACACCGAGGCCGAAGTGATGGCGGCCGTTCAGGCTATAGATACGGATGTAACAATTTTGATGATTGCCCACCGGCTCACCACCCTCGCCAATTGCACACGTATCGTTGAGCTGGAGCGAGGCCAAATCAAACGCGTGGGTAGTTATGTCGAGATCGTGCAAGGGCGAAAGCATGAGCAGTGAATCGACCGCAAGCGGTAACTCGGTAGCAGCAAAGATCGCGTTGGGCACTGTTCAGTTTGGTTTGAACTACGGCGTTGCCAATACAGCTGGGCAGATCAGTGCGGCAAAGGCCAGTGCCATTCTTAACGTGGCTCGTGCTGGTGGAATCAATACACTCGACACCGCCATTGCCTATGGTGACAGTGAGGCTACTCTGGGTGCGCAGGATGTATCTCAATGGAATGTTGTCACCAAGCTGCCAGAGGTGCCGTCAGATATTCAAACATCTGTACAAGTGCGTGATTGGGTTCAAGGCCAAGTTAGTGCATCACTTGCTCGGCTAAGGTTGACGCGTGTACATGCCATCTTGTTGCATCGGCCGGACCAAATTTTGGGCTCGCAAGGGGGGGCTTTGCTTGATGCTCTGTGGGGGCTGAAGATGCAAGGGCTGACTGCAAAGGTCGGCGTTTCAATTTATCAGCCACAGGAGCTGGAAGCGATTACACAAGTTTTTCAGCCCGACCTTGTACAGGCACCTTTGAACATCCTCGACACTGGCTTTGTAACTTCGGGATGGGCTGCACGCCTCAAGTCCGTCGGAGCCGAGATTCATTTGCGCTCTGCTTTTTTACAAGGGCTGTTGCTCATGTCAGAGGACGCTAGGCCTGCCAAATTTGCCCGCTGGGCCCCTTTGTGGAAGCAGTGGCATGGTTGGCTGAAAGAGCACCAGCTCACGCCACTCCAAGCTTGCTTGCGTTATTCGCTGTCTGTAAAAGAAGCAGACCAAGTTATCGTAGGCGTTGATACAGCGGGTCAACTCAAGCAAATTCTCGAGGCAGCGAAAGGCGCTCTGCCTGCTAAGCTGACATGGAACACGTCCATTGATGCTGACTTGGTAAACCCTGCCAACTGGAACCAACTATGAAAATCGTTGCCATCGTCCAAGCCCGCATGGGCTCTACTCGTCTGCCCAACAAGGTCATGAAGCCCATTGGCGGCGTACCGATGATCGAACTGTTGCTGGCCCGTTTGGCAAAGTCCAAACAAATCGACCAAATTGTTTTGGCTACATCGACCGACGAGCGCAACACCCCCTTGGTCGAGCATGTGCAAAAGTTGGGCTATGCCTGTGTGTGCGGCAGCGAAAGTGATGTGCTCGACCGCTACCTCGTGGCCGCCCGACAAGCCAAGGCGGATGTTGTGGTGCGCATCACCGGCGACTGCCCGTTGATGGACCCAGCCTTGGTGGACCAGGTGATTGCAAAGTTTAAAGCCGAAGGTGTGGACTACCTGAGCAATATCTCACCTGCCAGTTACCCTGATGGCCTAGACACCGAAGTGTTCACCCTGCAGGCCTTAGAGCGTGTTGGACGTGAAAGCCAAGATCCTTTTGACCACGAGCACGTCACCCCCTATTTGCGCAAGCCCGGCTTGTACAAAACAGGCGCTATGCAACACAGCGAAGACCTGTCTGGTCTGCGTTGGACGGTGGATGAGCCCGCAGACTTTGACGTGGTCAGCCAAGTGTTTGCGCACTTTGCGCCCAACATCCATTTTTCGTGGGCAGAAGTGTTGGGCCTGCAACGCAGCCAACCCGCACTCTTTGCCGCCAACCACAACATCATTCGAAACGAAGGGGCCGCCATGGGCACTGGTCAAAAACTCTGGAAACGCGCTAAGGCCGTGATTCCTGGCGGCAACATGCTGTTATCCAAACGTGCAGAAATGTTCTTGCCTGAGCAATGGCCCGCTTACTTCAGCAAGGCCAAGGGCTGCCAAGTGTGGGACATGGACGGCAAGCAATACACCGACATGTCGATTATGGGCATTGGCACCAACATCCTAGGCTATGGCCATGAAGAAGTAGATGCCGCTGTGCGCCAGACAGTGGACGCTGGCAATATGTCCACCTTTAACTGCCCAGAAGAGGTATACCTAGCCGAAAAGCTAGTTGAGCTGCACCCTTGGGCCGACATGGCGCGCTTGGCCCGCTCGGGCGGCGAGGCCAACGCCTTAGCCATCCGAATTGCGCGGGCGGCTTCTGGCAAAGATAAAGTAGCTGTGTGCGGTTACCACGGCTGGCACGACTGGTACTTGTCAGCCAACCTGGGCGACGATGAAAACTTGGCTGGTCATTTGTTGCCGGGCTTGGACCCCAAAGGCGTGCCGCAAAACTTGCGCGGCACTGTGTTTCCGTTCAACTATAACAACTATGTAGAGCTTGAAAACTTGGTCAACACTCACGACATTGGCGTGATCAAAATGGAAGTGGTCCGCAACAAGGGGCCAGAGGATAATTTCTTACATAAGGTACGCAAGTTGGCCACCGACAAGGGCATTGTGCTGATTTTTGACGAATGCACATCGGGATTTCGCCAGACATTTGGTGGCCTGCACAAAATGTATGGCGTAGAGCCCGACATGGCCATGTTTGGCAAAGCTTTGGGTAATGGTTACGCCATCACCGCAACCATTGGTCGTCGTGAAATCATGGAGGCGGCGCAGTCGACTTTCATCAGTAGCACCTTCTGGACAGAGCGCATTGGACCCACCGCCGCGCTCAAAACACTGGAGGTGATGGAGCGCACCCAGTCTTGGGACAACATCACCCAAACTGGCTTGAACATCCGTAAGCGTTGGCAGCAACTAGCCGACAAGCATGGTCTGCAAATTGATCACTGGGGTCTGCCTGCACTGACTGGCTACACCTTCAAGAGCGACAACGCGCTGGCTTACAAAACACTCATTACCCAGGAAATGCTGGACAAGGGCTACTTGGCGGGCAACAGCGTGTACGTGTGTACCGAGCACACACCTAACGTGCTGGATGGCTACTTTGCTGAACTGGATCCGATTTTCGCCACCATCAAGGAGTGCGAAGAAGGGCGCGATGTGATGAGCTTGCTTAATGGGCCTGTGTGCCATGGCGGCTTCAAGCGTCTGAATTAAGTTACGAAGCCAGACAAAACATGCACGTAGTCTTTCGCGCTGACGCATCGCTGCAAATTGGCACTGGCCACGTCATGCGCTGCCTCACGCTGGCTGATGCGCTACGCGAGCGTGGCGTAAGGTGCAGTTTTGTGTGTCGCTTGCACCAAGGTCACTTGTTGGCTTTGATTGTCCAGCGTGGCCACCATGCCTTAGCTTTGCCCGCGTTGCAAGAGGGTGTCCAATCCAAACACAGCGGCACAGCGTACGCCCACTGGCTCGGCACTGACTGGGCCACAGATGTGCAAGACACCCTAGAAGTGCTAAAGGGCAGCCAGCCTGTGGATTGGCTGGTGGTGGACCATTATGCGTTGGATGTTCGCTGGGAAGAAGCGATGTTCCCGCAGTCTAAGTACATCATGGTCATAGATGATCTGGCTGATAGACCTCACACTTGCGACTTGTTGCTAGACCAAAATCTGGGACGAAGCGAACAAGATTATGACGGCTTGCTCAAAGGTAAGCTCACTACCTTGGTTGGCCCGAAATACGCTCTGCTGCGCCCCGATTTCGCGGCGCAGCGAATGCAAAGTCTGGCCCGCCGCCAAAGTAAACCGCAGCTACGCCGTTTGCTCATCATTATGGGTGGAGTGGACAAAGACAACGCCACAGGCCTAGTGCTATCAGCACTGCAAAGCTGCACATTACCAGCCGATATGAGCGTGACTGTTGTTATGGGGTCGCATGCGCCATGGCTGACACAAGTGCAGGCTCAGGCAGCGCAAATGCCCTGGCACACGGAGGTGTTGGTAGGCGTGGATAACATGGCACAGCTGATGGCCGCAAGCGACCTGGCAATTGGCGCGGCGGGGGGGACCGCTTGGGAACGCTGCAGCTTAGGGTTGCCCAGCCTTGTATTGGCATTGGCCAAAAATCAATTGCCAGGAGCAGTTGCATTACAAAAAGTGGGCGCAGCAGTTGCAATCGAAACGCCACAACAGCTTAAGGGTTTTATGGAGTCACTGCAGACAACAGCCACATATACCGAAGAAATGCTGACCAACCTGAGCAATGCAGCAGCATCAGTCACTGACGGTGAAGGTTGTCTGCGAACAGTCAAACATCTACTGGAACGTGCGCATGTTTGATGGTTGCATCGTTCGTAAAGTCACCGAAGACGACTTGCCTATGGTGCTAGCATGGCGTAACCATGCAGATGTGCGCCGCTATATGTTTACTCAACACGAAATTGGGCTGGACGAGCACCGCAACTGGTTTGCCAAAGCCAGCCAGGACACCAGCCGATGCTTGCTGATCGTTGAAGAAAACAAGCAAGCCTTTGGCTATGTGCAATTCAGCAAGGTTGAAGACGGTGGTATCGCAGATTGGGGCTTTTATACAAGTCCAGAAGCCTCCAAAGGTACTGGCCGCAAGCTTGGTGTGATGGCGCTCAACTATGCTTTTGGCTCTCTTAAACTTCATAAAGTTTGTGGGCAAGCCATTGCAAGTAACCAAGCTTCTATCGCTTTCCATCAACGTCTAGGCTTTACCCTAGAGGGTGTATTGCGCGATCAACAACGTATCAATGGGGCGTATCTCAGTCTGCATTGTTTTGGGCTGCTTTCGTCTGAGTGGCAGGCCAAGGACGACGAACAGGAGTGAATATGCAAGAAATTAAAATCGCTGGCAGACCCATTGGGACTGCTTATTTTCCTTATGTGATTGCAGAACTCTCGGCTAATCACAATGGAAAGCTTGAAACGGCGCTGCGCATTATCGAAGAGGCCAAGAAGGCTGGTGCGGATGCTGTCAAGCTGCAAACCTATAAGCCTGACACCATTACGCTCAACTGTGACAGTGAAGATTTCAAAATCAAAGGCGGGCTTTGGGATGGGCGCACGCTGTACGGGCTGTACGAAGAAGCGCACATGCCTTGGGATTGGCATAAACCCCTGTTTGACCGTGCACGGGAATTGGGCATCACCATCTTCAGCTCACCCTTTGACAACACCGCCATTGATCTGCTGGAAGACCTGAACGCGCCAGCGTACAAGATTGCATCCTTCGAGGCTGTGGACTTGCCACTCATCAAGTACGCGGCCAGCACTGGCAAGCCCATGATCATTTCCACTGGTATGGCCGATGCAGAGGAAATTGCAGAAGCCATTGAAGCCGCTCGCGAAGGCGGCTGTAGAGAGTTGGCGGTGTTGCATTGCGTGAGCGGCTACCCCGCACCCCCAGAAGACTACAACCTGCGCACCATTCCCGACATGATCGAGCGCTTTGGCTTGGTGACGGGTTTGTCTGACCACACGTTGGACAACACCACCGCCATAGCCAGCGTAGCGGTGGGCGCGAGCATCATTGAAAAGCACTTTACCTTGGACCGCAGCGGTGGCGGCCCCGACGACAGCTTCAGCCTAGAGCCGGCTGATTTGGCCGCCTTGTGCCAAGGCGCAAAAGCGGCATGGTCTGCCCTGGGCTGCGTGGACTACGGCCGCAAGTCCAGCGAGCAAAGTAACGTCAAATTCCGCCGCTCGCTTTACTTTGTAAAGGATATGAAGGCGGGCGATCTGATTACCCCAGATTGCTTGAAAAGCGTGCGACCTGGATATGGTTTGCCCCCACGGTTTTATGAACAGATGCTGGGGAAATCAGTACAATTAGATATTAAAAAAGGAACGCCAGCCCATTTTGATCTGGTGCTTAAAGGGTGATGTCTATATTGAGGAAGATTGAAACATGGCTAAAGCGCCCTATAGAAAAAAACTTTCTTGTTCTAATTCGAAAGTTGCGTAGATTTTATATTCTCGTTTACGAGAAAATTTGTGGGTACGACTTCTCTGGGGTAATTAAAAATACTGACTTGAATGGAAGCTCGGAGTCGCTTGCTAATGCGACGGCATACCAAGCGTATTATCCCGATTCAACAATAAGTTTGGTCCAGGAATTAGTAGGGTTAGACTCTGAGTTTGTGCGCTTTATTGACGTGGGTTGCGGCAAGGGAAGGCAATGTATCCACGTAGCTAGGAGATTTGCTTTTAGCGAGGTCCTTGGCATGGATTTTGATTGCGATCTTGTGTCCATAGCCAATGAAAACTTGTCGTTGGCGGGCGAAGACGTGGCATCTAGAACTAAATTTTTAGTTGCGGATGCTCGGCACTGGCGATTACCAGCAGGAAAAAATATTGTTTTTCTCTTTAATCCATTTGATTCAGAGTTGTTGAGTAAATTTATCGCCAATAATATTAGCAACTTTCGCGACCACGGATCTGTTTTGATCTATGCGTCGGATAATTGTCGCAAAGTTATTCAGGCAGCAGGATTTGATGTGATATTTAGATCATTGGAAATTCGAAGTTCATTTTTTGTTTATGGGGATAAGTTTAATTGAAATGAGCAATTCCTTTGATTTAAATTTTGATATCGGGAATGGGTATGAGCTGATCTCTCTTATGGATACCGAAGATGCTGAGGCCGCTAGGTTTGTTCGAAATTCTCCAGAGTTTACAATATATCATCATCGGGAGTACATTCGCTTTTCACGCAAATACAATGGCATTGCGAACTTGTACGTTATAAAAAGTGCAGGTCAATCGCTGGTGGGTTTTCCGTTGCATTTGATTGCATTCAATAGGTACACCAGTGGTTATAGTGGAATTCTGTTTCCTGATAGTGATAATGAAAAAATACTTCGAAGATCAGTACAAGCGTTCGTGGCATTCTTGAAGAAAAATTCAAAACTTGAGTTTGACTTTTTTCAGTCTATGCAATCATTGGGAGGGCTTTCTCGAAAACGTGCTGCATGCTTGGGGTCAATATTGTCGAAAGATCTCGACTTATGGGAAGGGACCTATAGTCGTGTATTAAATTTGGATCGTGTTAGGGATTTGAGTGCGGCTTCAGGCGATCGATTTGATAATTTTCTGCTGAATTGTTACGATATTAAAATTCGAAATCAAATACGAACAGGCTTGAAAAAAACCCCAATCGTGACTACTACTGTCATTGAATCAGGTTCTGATATCAATATTGAAGAAAAAATCAAAAGCCTGTACCCGCTGCTCGTGGACTGTCGAAATGAAACTGGGATGGGGTTGACAAGCCTTCGGGAATGGACCGATGAGATCGTTGCGATTGTCGAGTCTGGTGGGAAAGCACTTATTGTGGAGCTCAATTTGGATAATTTGACTTGTTGCGCAATTGTGACGTATGTGTCAATGGTTAGTGCTATATATTGGATGGGATTTTCAAGTGCAAAAGGCAAAAAAATATCTGCAAGTGCAATTTGTCTTCATTACTCGATTCGAGAAGCGGAAAAATTGGGTGTAAGCCATTACGAAATTGGCAGAACGGATTTTAGAAAGGAGAGATTAAATAAAAAGGAAATGCAGATTACGAATTTTAAAGGCCAGTTTGGTGGTGATGTGCACGCAATTCTTCGAATTCGCAGCATAGGGGTAATTAATAATTTGGAGCGGATTATTATTTTCATCGGTCGATTTAATAATAAATTGAGAAGAATGCTGAGTGGTAGGTGAAGTTGAGCAAATGAAATGTCTTTCGGTTGGTTTTAGCGGTGAGTCTCTTGCCGCATTGCGGGCTCGTTTTAATGTTCAGTGCATCATTTCTGAAGATCCTTCAGCCACCCTTAATTGGCATGCTTTGCATGGCCTACAGATTGAACACCGAACCCATGCCATGACCGCTGAGCAATGGGATTGCTTTATGGCGGTGCGGGCTCATTACCTTCAGTTCAATGAAATCAATTCCCGCCGACACTACTACGTGCCAGGGCGCGAGGCAGAAACATGGAACGGTTTTGTCATTACTTTTCACAAGGTGTACAGGCTACTCAAAGAGCACGCCATACAGCTGGTGCTGCATGCAAACATTCCGCATGAAGGTTTTGATTTCGTGTTGCACCAGGTTGCTCGGTTCCTGGGTATTCCATCGGTCCTTTGCTACCAGTCGCTGATACCCAATCGCTTCTGGCTTTCTAGCACCATGCCCGAGTTCGGCAGGTTCTCTGCCAACCCGGATTTGTTCGGTTTAGAACCTTCGGGCTATACGCTACCTAAGCAGTGGTTTTACATGAAGGGTAGCCATAAGGATGCAGCGTATGGATTGGCGCAACTCGTCCGCGAGGTTTGGCGTCGCCCCCACCGGTTGCCCCCTGCATTGGTCAGGTATATGTACGCAAGGCAATTTCGGGCTGCTGTTGCGGCGCATACTCAGCACAAGGTGGCAGGGGAGCGCTACGTGTATTTCCCGCTGCACTTGCAACCCGAGCTAACAACAGCGGCTCAAGGCGGTGTGTATGCAGACCAGTTGCTAGCTGTGGAGGCGCTCAGTGCATGGGTGCCAAAAGGTTGTGCAATTTACTTGAAAGAAAACCCCAAACAGACCGAAAAGCAGCGCGGCCCCCACTTTTACCAACGCTTACGTGCGCTGCCCAATGTGCGTCTTTTGGGACGGCAAGAGAACTCTGCTGACCTCATACGAAACAGTGTAGGTGTTGCAACCATTACTGGCACAGCGGGTTGGGAGGCCTTGTTCTACGGCAAGCCAGTGTTGGTGTTTGGTGCGGCTTGGTACCGCGAATTTCCTGGGGTGAAGGAGTGGGATACGTGCCTCACTTTTGATGAATTTACTTCCAACACGCCACCCGAGGCCGCGTCCATTGTTGCGGCGCTAGATTCTGCTTTACGCACTGCGGGTAAAGGTGTTGTGGATTCAGCATATGCTGAGCTGGTCGATGGCTATGAGCCGCGCGCTAACGCCCTACAGGTTGCCGAAAGCCTGTGGCTTTACGTTCAGGCCATGGCCAAAGTGGATGTGGCATGATTGCCGCGCTGTTGCGTTGCTTGCCGGCGTCTTTGCGAAGACGATGGGGGCTGGATGCGAACGAGTTTGCTTTTGTGAATGCTGTTGTTAAGGTCAGTGACCGATCGCTCAAGCGGGTAGGTCCAAGTGTGCTGGTGCAGATGCCGCCAGACCATTACATCCTTGCCCTTTTCAGTGTGGCGTGTGCGCGTTTGCAACCTTCCTGCATTGAGGGGTTATGGCACCAAAACATCATGTCCGCGCCAAGATGCGAGAGCTGGCCTGGGTTAAAGCGCTTGGTTCGCCGTGTGTTTAACCGCATGGATCGGGCCAAATGGTACGGCTTGTACGCAGCGATAGGCGCTATAAAAGCCAGCACACTGGAAGTTGGGCTACTGACGGCACTTAAGCATTGGATTCGGGCCCATGAAATTTGGCGTGGTTTGAAAGGCAAAGCAGGCTTGCTTGCCTTGGAGCTAAACGGAACGCCCTGTGGCGACTTGGTATATGACACCTATTTACGTTACCGAGTGCAGCCAACGGTAGATCTTCAAGACCCCTTCTTACGTACTCTCATAGCGCAAGCTTTAAATGCGCAAGTCGCAGTGCGAGCTTTGCTCAGCAAGAAAAAATTTGATGTGTTCTTCACCAGCTACACCAGCTACATACAGCACGGCATTCCCGCGCGTGAGGCCTTACGCGCGGGCGTTCAGGTTTACTCCGCTGGCAATCTTTCACAGTTCTTCAAGCGGCTAGACAACAGCGACACACTCCACACCGTGGCGCATTGGCGGTATCGTGAGAATTTCGAAAAACTTGCAAGCCCTGAGGATGCGTGCCGCACCGCTCGCACAATGCTCGAACAGCGCTTTAGCGGGGGCGTCGACAAGGCTACTCTGTACATGAAAGCCAGTGCTTATGGTGATTCCGCTGACTCCATGCCAGACGGCGTAGAAGGGGTGGTTTTTTTGCACGACTTTTTCGACTCTCCGCATTGTCATCGCACTATGCTGTTTGCAGATTTTTTGGAGTGGGCTCATCACACTTTGGGTTTGATTCAGGAGCATCAACTTCCTTTCGCTGTAAAGCCCCATCCCAACCAATTGCCCGAGAGCCGAGATGTGGTTGCGGCCCTACAAAAGCAATACCCAGGGGTGCGTTGGTTGCCGCAGACCTTGTCTAATAGGACCATTTTTGCGTCGGGCATACGTTGTGGCGTGTCGGTGTATGGCACCATATTGCATGAGTTGGCGTACCACGGCATTGTTGCGTTGGCGGCGGGTGACCATCCTCATACCGATTTCCGGATCGCAACGACCCCCACAAGTGTGGAGGAGTACACCCAACGGTTGCTTAACTATCGCGATCTGCAACTTGACCCAGATGTAAAGAACGAAGTACTGGCCTTCTATTACATGCATAACCTGTACGCAAACGAAGGCTTGGATTTGCACCTGGAGGGTAAAGGTTTACGTGAGGTAGGTCCTGATGATAGCTCTGGGCTTGCCATGTTGGTTCAGAGACATCCTGCATTTCCAAATTTGGATAATTGAAATTAGATATGACAAAAATTGATACTGCAGGAAATGAAATTGACTCGTTTTTGAGAGGGGATCGTCTCTACGGAGATGATCTGTCTGAGGCGGAGATTCTTGCTTGGTATGCCGACGAGGGAGAGGGCTACGCCAACTTGGGCGCCTCGGACACTACAGGCTATCGCTACGTCTATCACGCGTTGAACTGGTGGCACGCTTTTCGCAAAATAAAAATTGAGCAGGGTGCAAAGGTTTTAGGTTTTGGCAGTGCTTACGGTGAAGAGCTGCTGCCTGTTTTGGATGTTACGCGCGAGCTGACGGTCATCGATCCTTCGGACGCGTTTGTGCGTGAATCGGTACATGGCGTACCGTGCCGATATGTCAAGCCTCTACCCAGCGGCATGTTACCGTTCGAAGCAGGGGTGTTTGATTTGGTGACTGCATTTGGTGTACTACACCATGTGCCAAACGTGACTGCTGTAGTACAAGAGCTGGCGAGGGTCGTTCGACCACAGGGCTTTTTTTTGCTTCGCGAGCCAGTGGTGTCAATGGGTGACTGGCGGCAACCGCGTAGTGGGTTGACTCGTCACGAGCGTGGTATTCCATTGCCTCTATTGTTACGCATTGTGGAGAATGCTGGGTTCACAATTGAAAGCAAACATCTATGCGTGTTTCCACCACTCAATAGAATATTTGGTTGGTTAGGGGTGGATACATATAACAACAAAATTTTGACGGTGCTAGATGCTTGGCTCTCAAAGCTTTTTTCATGGAAGCTCTGCTATCACGCAAAAAGTGCATGGCAAAAAGTCAGACCAACCTCTGCTTTTTTGGTGCTGCGTCGTAATGGCCAATCAACTTAAGGGCTGATGCAGATGAGGCTGTGCATTGTGCAGACGGTATTGCCGTTATATGCAATTTCCTTCTTTAACCGCATTGTTGAGCGCAACCCGGACATAGAGCTTGTGGTGCTTGCAGATTTGCAATCAGGCGAGGCCTTGAATCAGTACCAACCAGAGCTTTGCCGCTTTCGGGTCAAACACTTGGGGCAACGATCCTTGCCTGGAGTTTCATTTCGGCCTGGCATATTGAATGTGCTGCGTGAGGTTGATGCTGATGTGGTGGTTTTCAGTGGCTCGCCACGTGAGCCAAGTCAGTTGTTAGCAATGGCTTGGATGCGCTTGCTTGGAAAGCCTGTGGCAATGTGGGGGATGTTTCATCGCATTGGCGGCCCCCGACTTGTGTCGACGCTTTTTTACCGCATGGTAGGACGGTTGGCGCACCAGTGCCTAAGCTATACCCGAGTAGGGGCATCCAACTTGGTGAGTTTGGGGGTATCAAAAAAGAAGATTGCTGTGATAGGGACGGCTATTGACGAGCATGTGCCTTTGGCTGAGGCGACCGCGCGCACAGCTGCGCAGCTGAGAGAGTTTCGACAACAACAGGGCTTGGACGGAAAGCAGCTTGTGTTGCAAGTGGTTCGGTTGACAAGAGTTAAGAACCCTGGATTGTTGGTGGAGGCGGCAGTGCTAGTGCTCAAGCAAAGGCAAGATGTGGTTTTTGCATTGATTGGCGATGGTGAAATGCGAGCCGAATTGCAGTCGATGGTGCAGAGGCTAGGGCTGACAGATCATTTCCGCTTTCCAGGTGCCATTTATGACGAGGAGCAGTTGTCACGATGGTATTTGACTGCGCGAGTTTTTGTTGTCCCAACGTTTATGGGGTTGAGTGCTCACCATGCCATGAGCTATGGCGTGCCAGTGGTTACAGATGACAGTTTGGACAGTCAAGGGTCAGAATTCGAAATTCTTGCGCCTGGTTTGAATTCGCTGACTTACAGCGAGGGTGATGTGGCCGATCTGGCGCGAGTGCTTGTCAATATTGTTGGGGATTCTGCACTGCACGGCATGTTGTCCGCCAACGCTTTGCGCACGGTGACACATGTACACAATTTGGACGCAAAAACGCGTCGCTTTACCAAATGTGTACGCGAGTTACGGGCGAGCGTAGCCAAAACATGAGACTGCTCATATATGCGGCAAATTTGCATGTAGGTGGCGGCGTTCAGGTTGCGGCTTCTGTCATTTCTGAATTGGCGCAATGGCCTGATGAAACGAATGATGTCACTGTCTGGGCATCTTCTTGCGTGAACCAGAACCTTGAGGGGTTGGGGTTTAGTCCTGATATTTTTGGTTCTTATGAGGTAGTTGACCATCGTGGTATCCGGGCTCGCTTTTCAAGGGATCGGAGTCGAGTATCAAACTTCGACTCAATATTTGTAATTTTCGGTCCTTATTATCTTGGAGCGTTGCACCGTAATGGGAGTCGCCCCCAGGTGGTGATGGGGTTTGCACAGTCATGGATTATTTATCCTGACGCAGAGGTGTACGCACAACTGACGCCTATGCGCCGCTGGATTGCGCGAGTCAAATTTTTCCTGCAGGCGCAGTTTTTCAAGCGAGCTGACACCTTGGTTGTCGAGCTCGACCATGTGAAGCGCGGTTTGATAGCGCAAGGCATTGCAAAGCCTGATCAGGTTGAGGTAGTGCATAACTGCATTGCCTCTATCTATCTGAATCCTGTTCTTTGGCAAGTGCCGACGCTGCCACAGCGTGTTGCACGTTTTAGGCTAGGCTATGTAGGTAGAAATTATTCGCACAAGAATACGCGTGTGTTTCCAGAGGCTCTTGCTGCATTGCGAAGAGATTATCAACTTGATGTTGAATTGTTGGTGACATTTACCCAGTCTGAATGGGAGGCGTGCGGCGACGATTTCCGTAGTGCGGTGGTGAACGTCGGGGCGTTGACCATGGCACAGTGTCCAGCTTTTTATCAGAGTCTGGATGCCGTAGTGTTCCCAAGCATGCTAGAGAGTTTTTCTGCAACGCCGCTGGAGGCGCTTGTAATGATGAAGCCATTGTTCGCGTCTGATCGCGCTTTTGTCCGTGATATTTGCGGTGAATTTGCTCAATACTTTGACCCACTGGATCCATCTGATATAGCGAGAGTGGTTGCAACTGGGTTATCTCAGCCTGTAGATGCCTATAAATTGGCGCAGGCGCGCCACCATGCAATTAATTTTTCGAATGCAAGTAGCCGAGCAAAGCGCTACCTTGAGGTTTTGCGTGAATCCTCGAGCAAAATGCCAGATAAAAGGAGTTGTTAAAGTGTTTAAAGAGAAAAAATTGCTGATTACTGGGGGTACGGGCTCGTTTGGAGGGGCGGTGCTGCGCAGATTTCTGAATTCAGAAATTGCTGAGATCAGAATTTTCAGCCGCGATGAGAAAAAACAAGACGATATGCGTAAGCGCTTTTCAAGTTCGAAATTGAAGTTCTACATCGGCGATGTGCGCGATCGCAATAGTGTGGCTTCTGCCACGCGTGGGGTGGACTACGTTTTTCATGCCGCGGCACTTAAGCAAGTGCCTTCGTGTGAGTTTCATCCTATGCAGGCGGTACAAACCAATGTGTTGGGTACAGAAAATGTGCTTGAGGCTGCTATTGCTGCGCGCGTTAGTCGTGTGGTGTGCTTAAGTACCGATAAAGCGGTTTACCCCATTAACGCCATGGGTATCAGTAAAGCCATGATGGAAAAAGTCATGGTGGCGACTAGCCGCAACCTTGAGGGGACAGGTACTGTCATTTGTGGCACGAGGTATGGCAACGTAATGGCTTCACGTGGCTCGGTAATTCCGCTGTTTGTCAACCAGGTCCGCGAGGGGCAGCCCATTACCATTACTGATCCAAGTATGACGCGTTTCATGATGACGCTCGATGACGCGGTAGATCTGGTGCTTTACGCTTTTGAGCACGGCAACAACGGTGACATCTTTGTGCAAAAAGCGCCAGCAGCTACGGTGAGAGTGTTGGCGCAATCTATCTTGGAGCTCATGGGTAAGCCCGAGCATCTGATTCATGAGATCGGCACACGCCATGGAGAAAAGCTTTATGAGGCGCTCTTGGGGCGTGAGGAGATGGCTTGCGCTGAAGATCTTGGCGACTACTTCCGTGTGTCGCCTGATGGCCGTGATTTGAACTATGCCAAATTTGTAGAAGAGGGCGAGCGCCGCATCACCCAGAGTACTCATGGCGAGGACTACAACTCGCACAACACGACGCGCTTGGATGTGACAAGTATGAAGGCTTTGTTACTCAAGCTTGATTTTATGCAGCGCATTGCCCGTGGTGAAGCGGCGATTGCGGAGGATTGAAATTGACAAAGGTCTTGATCACGGGGGCAAACGGCTTTATTGCTCAGAATCTACGGGTGTATTTACGGGAGCGCCGTGATGTACAGGTGGTTTGCTTTACTCGCGATGACCAGCCTGATCAATTGCCCGCTTTATTGGAGGGTGTCGAGTTCGTCTTTCACCTGGCTGGTGTTAACCGACCAAAGGACCCTCAGGAGTTCGAAACAGGTAATGCTGGTCTGACACGTGATTTGTGCAGGGCTGTGATTAAAGTTGCCCGCGCCTTAGGTAAACCGATTCCGATTTTGTACACGTCTTCAACTCAGGCCGCCCAAAATAATGCCTACGGCCGTAGTAAGTTGGATGCGGAGAGCCTCATACAGGCAACTGGTGTAGAACCTTTGGTGCCAGTGCACCTGTTTCGTCTTCCTAATGTTTTTGGGAAATGGAGTCAGCCCAACTACAACTCTGTGGTGGCTACGTTTTGCCACAATATTGGGCGTAATTTGCCTATCGTGGTTAATGATCCGCAGGCCGAATTAACGCTTGTCTATATTGACGATGTCATTGAGCGCTTTGTGCAGATCATGGATGGTGCGGAACCCATGGCTGGGCAAGATGGGTTTTCGGTTATACAGCCGCAGTACGCGATAACGGTGGGTGATCTGGCACGTTTGATCACTTCTTTTCGGGAGAGCAGAGATACGCTGCTGATGGATAAGGTGGGTGTTGGCTTGGTGAGGGCGCTCTATGCCACGTATGTGAGTTTTCTGCCGACTGACAGGTTTTCTTACAAGGTTGCGAAACATGCCGACCCGCGTGGGGTTTTTGTGGAGATGCTTAAAACACCTGATTGCGGTCAGTTCAGCTACTTTACCGTGCATCCAGGCATTACCCGCGGTGGTCACTATCACCACACCAAGACAGAAAAATTTTTGGTCATGAGGGGACAGGCGCTGTTTCGATTCAGGCATTTGCTATCTGGCGATTTGGTGGAGTTGTGCACCCGTGGAGACAATCCACAAGTGGTAGATACCATTCCAGGCTGGTCGCATGATATTACCAATGTAGGTGATGACGAGATGGTGGTCATGCTTTGGGCTAATGAAAATTTTGACCGCCAAAGGCCCGACACTGTAGTGAGTAAGGTTTGAACAATGAAGAAACTTAAAGTCATGTCGGTTGTAGGCACGCGGCCCGAAATTATCCGTTTGTCTCGTGTGTTGGCTGCGCTCGATGAGCATTGTGACCATGTGCTCGTGCACACAGGACAAAACTATGACTATGAACTCAACCAAGTTTTTTTTGATGATTTAGGCGTTCGTAAACCTGATTTCTTTTTAAGCAGTGCCGATGGCTCAACGAGTGCTGCACACA
>JACCDU010636528.1_pt1 | contig 21211 bp, 20 predicted proteins | sample 7446081 | NCBI WGS metagenome assembly JACCDU01 (sample SAMN15323447, study PRJNA562643) | freshwater metagenome | isolation source: river surface water | place: USA:Blue River Watershed | collected 2017-08-17
CGATTTGCTTGGTAGATCCAAACCCGTGCATGGTCTGGCATTTGTTCAAAAGGTATATACATGGTTATTGGATACTTTGTTGGACGAGTTCAGCTAAATCCACCAACTGAATTTCGTGGTCTTTGCCGGTTTTGTTCAGTCCGTCTTGCAGCATGACCATACAAAAAGGACATGCCAAAGCTACTTTTTTTACCCCGGATTCGATAATTTCTTCGGTCCGTTTTACCTGAACATCTTGCCCGCCTGGCTCGGGTTCTTTGAAAACTTGGGCTCCGCCGGCACCGCAGCAGAGGCCTTTGGTCCGACAACTCTTTAGTTCTTTTAGGTCTTTATTCAGACCTGCAATGATGGCGCGAGGTGCTTCCACAATACCATTTCCTCGACTTAAATAGCAAGAATCATGGTAGGCGATCGTCTCCGCATGTTCATTGACTTGAATTTTTCCAGATGCCAAAAGCTCAGCTAATAATTGGCTATGGTGAATTACATCATACGAACCGCCTAAACTAGGGTATTCATTTTTCAGTGTATTGAAACAATGGGGGCATGAAGTCACGATCTTTTTAACGCCGTACATATTGAGTACTTCGATATTTTGCATGGCCTGCATTTGAAACAGAAATTCGTTTCCGGCTCTGCGCGCGGGATCACCGGTGCATGGTTCTTCAGTCCCAAGTACCGCAAAACTTAGTTCGGCTTTGGTCAAAATTTCACACATGGCTCGTGTTACTTTTTTGTGACGGTCATCAAAAGAACCTGCACAACCCACCCAAAAAAGGTATTCTGGGCTTTCACCCCGAGCGGCCCATTCGGCCATTGTCGTTATTTGAAGTTCCATTATTTTTTCTTTTGTAATGCACGCATTTGCTCCACGGTTAATCGGCTACCATCATCGCTCCATCCGGGAGGGCCAAAAAGATACCCAAATACTTGCTTGATGCTTTTGGCATGCATGAGGTCCTTGCCGATTTGCACCCATTCATAGAAGGCAATCTTCGCCGGATTATAGCTTTCAATCTGTTTGGTCAAACCGTAATTTGGACGTGCTTCTTCAGCCTTAAATGATCCAAAAATACGATCCCAAATAATCTACACACCAGCATAATTCGTATCTAAATAGTCTAAATCCGTACCATGATGCACGCGGTGATGCGAGGGGGTATTGAAGAATTGCTCAAACCAATTTGGCATTTTTTGAATAAACTCGGTATGAATCCAATATTGGTATAGCAAGCTGGTTTGTTGGAAAAAGAACACGATAAACGGATGTACCCCCACCAGTGGTAGCCACGCCCAAAAAATAAATCCGCCGGTTATACTGCCTGTCCATGTTTGGCGCAATGCTGCTGCTAAATTGTATTTAGGAGACGAATGGTGTACCATGTGCGAAGCCCAGTAAAAGCGAATTTCATGTGAAATGCGGTGTACCCAATAATAGGTAAAATCCTCTCCTAAAAAGGCGAAAACCCATACAGGCCACCAGTTAAATTGAAAATCTGCTAGGCGCCAGTGTTCATACACATAAAAATAAGTAACAAATGCGAGGCCTTTAGTTATGGTCCCAACAGCCAAATTTCCGAGACCTAATCCAATGGAAGTTAGGGAGTCTTTGGCCTCAATAAAATCACGATGTTGCTTGTAAGCGACCCAAGATTCAAACAAAACCGTGATGAGAAAAAACGGTACTGCGTATAGAATTAATTGCGGTGTCATAATTGCTTGATGAAATCTACGGATGCTTTTATAGGCAAATCAACCCGCTTACCTAAAATATCAGAGGTAATTACGTGATAACCGGAAAGCGGAAACGCTTGTTCTTTTTTGATTTTGCTTCCTAATTTAGGGAACATATCGCGCATGGCTTGCACGGAAACAACATTGTCTTGATGGGCCTCATCTTGATAATAATAGGCTAAATATACCGGTACTTTCACTTGCGAAAAAACTTCATCCGTCATTTCATGCGTCAAAAAATTTTGGATCGCAACGATACCTTCTAGTCGGTAATGCAAACTCCAAAAACTCGTATGGCCTGAACTCACGGAAGGGATATCACGGAAGTCACTGCGCATCACGGCACGGGCAAGTTGTAAACCCCAAGGATTGTCAACCAGCGGTGCAGTGGGATCTTTGATCGCAATACATGGCCCATAGAGCATAAGTGCCTTAATTTCAGGATGACGGGTGGCCAAAACTAGGGACATTGCGCCTCCGAATGACGTGCCTAATACGATTACTTCATCACCTAATTTCTTTGCAATGGCATAATAGTTTTCGACACTTTGATAGAATTTATCTGCTGTGGCTTTGGCCATTGTGGAGTCGGTTGGGAATTCCCCATGGTCTTCTACGCGAGCAAGCACTAGATTTGCCCCAAAAGCTTTCGCCACTTCTTTATGTAAGGGGTTCCCTTCCATAGGCGACGCCGAAAATCCGTGTACATAAAGGAAAACCTTTTTTGTTTTTTGTGGATTTGCCGAGTCTGCCCAAATAATTTGTCCCTGATTATCCGGCTTCAAATTACGATTTGTGGATTCTTTGGCATGTAGGTAGTTGGCAATTTCTCGTGGTTCGTTGGGGATGTCGGTCCAACTAGGCCCTTTGATTTCTGGGGCGTCTGGATGTGGTCCAAGGAAGTATAAGGCGGTTAGGCCAACGAGTACAAGTAGTAATTTTTTCATGATTTAGCCCAATTTAGTCGGTCGCTTGGATTGAATTTCCAAGGGGCCTGATTCGTTTCTATGTTGGCAAACATCGAATTCCAAGCCCCTGGCGCATCAGATTGCTCCATAATTTGAAAGCGGCGTAATTCGAGAATAATGTCAAGTGGGGAGAGTTGGATCGGACAGGCTTCCACGCAGGCTTGGCAGGTGGTGCAGGCACGCAATTCTTCCGCAGTAATGTAGTTGCCCAGAAGCACGTTCGTCGATGCTGGATCTTTTTGGAGTTCTTCTAATCTGTCGCGTGTGTCCATCATGATTTTACGTGGAGACAGGGAACGCCCGGTTTGATTTGCAGGGCATTGTTCGGTACAGCGGCCACATTCGGTACAGCTGTAGGCATCGAGTGCATTTTTCCAGGTGAGATCTTTGATGTCTTGTGCCCCAAATTTCAAATCGGGGATACTGGCTTCTCCAGGTTTACCCAGCATGATATTCACCTCATTCGTCACGTGTGGCATGGCATCCATTTGGCTAAGGGAGTCAATTTTGGAATAATACACGGCCGGGAAAGCGAAGAAGATGTGTAAGTGTTTTGAATAAGTTACATAAAGCGCAAACAACAAGATCCCAATGATATGAATCCACCAGGCTGTTTGCTCAATAGCGTGTAGATTAGCTATTGGCAACCACGGCTTCAGGTGTTTTGAAATGATGAATGATTGCCCAGCATCTGCTGCGTTCATGATGTAAAGTGCCGACATGAGCACTAGTTCAATAATCAAAATAAGCATGGCATCTTTAATGGGGAATCCATTCAATTCACGATGACTTGCTGCGCTTAGGCGCTTTATTTGATGGCTTAAGCGACGGGCAATAAAAACGACACATGCCACAACCACCCCACCAGCGAGGATTTCAAAAAAATTAATAATGACCGGGTAAAAATATCCAAGAAATGGCGCGAAAATACGGTGTGTTCCGAATAGTCCATCAACGATAATTTCCAGGATTTCAACGTTAATTAAGACAAATCCGAGGTAAATTACTAGGTGCATCATGCCCACAAAAGGCTTCTCAAACATCTTTTTCTGCCCGAATGCAAGCAATAGGACACGTTTCCAGCGCTCGCTTGAATTTGTTACGATAACTGGCTTTGCAAGATGAATGGTTTTGGCAATTTTGCCAAATCGCTGAGCTATGAGATAGCCCATGATTACTAGAATGGCGGCAAAGCTAATTTGATTCATGTTGATGAGTTTGGGGGTAAACGCTGCCGGGGTCTACGAACCCGGCAGCGTTACCAAAATCCGTTCCGAAACTAGCGCAAATTTGCGAGAGAAAAAAATCAACCAGGTGATAATTTTTATCCATTCCGAAGTAAAAAATCTTCAAGTTATTGAAAGACTAAATCTGTCTCAAAAACGTTTCCGGAGTAACGCTTTCGGGATCATAGACCCACGCAATGTTTACCTTAATTCTTTTTTAAGAAAACGGCCTGTTTCACTGCCCTTCAACTTTGCTATTTGCTCGGGAGTCCCCGACCCTACTAATTGACCGCCTGCATTTCCACCTTCTGGACCCATATCAATCACATAATCCGAAACCTTAACCACATCTAAATTATGCTCAATGATTAACACGGTGTTGCCCTTATCCACCAGCTTCTGTAAAACATCTAACAGCAATTTGACATCTTGAAAATGTAGACCGGTGGTAGGCTCATCCAACACATACAAAGTCTTACCGGTATCCTTCTTAGATAATTCCTCTGCCAGTTTAACCCGTTGGGCTTCCCCACCTGATAACGTAGTGGCATGTTGGCCCAAAGTTATATACCCTAAGCCTACTTCCGATAAGGTCTGTACCCGCCGATGAATACGCGGTTGGTTTTCAAAAAATACCAGCGCCTGCTCCACCGTCATGTCAAGCACATCCGATATAGACTTCCCTTTAAATCGAACCTCCAACGTTTCTCGATTGAATCGCTTCCCTTTACAGGTTTCACATTCCACCAGCACATCAGGCAAAAACTCCATCTCAATCTTTTTGCGACCCGCCCCTTCACAACTCTCACATCGGCCACCTTTTACATTAAAACTAAATCTACCCGCCTTATACCCCCGAATTTTCGACTCCGGTAATTCACAATACAAGGCCCGGATATCCGTATACATATTGGTATAAGTAGCCGGATTTGAGCGCGGAGTTCGACCGATGGGCGACTGGTCAACTTCAATAATTTTATCAATATGTTCCAGACCTGTCATCGACTTAAACGGCATCGCATCCCGTTTTGTCCGATCAAAATGCTGCTTTAGTTTCAACACTAATGTGTCATGAATCAAGGTTGATTTACCTGAACCAGAAACCCCGGTCACCGAAATGAATTTCCCTAAAGGCAAGGATATTGACACATTTTTCAAGTTGTTCCCCGTCGCACCTTTCAGCTCGATGTGATGGCCGTTTCCTGGCCGACGGGCCTTGGGTACGTCAATCGATAATTCCCCATTTAGATACTGAGCCGTAGGCGTACCTAATTTGATGAAATCTACCGGTTTTCCGAAGCCGACTACATGACCGCCATGTCGGCCTGCACCCGGACCAACATCCAGAATGTAGTCAGACTCCAACATCATATCCTTGTCGTGCTCCACAACCAAAACCGAATTTCCTAAATCACGTAAATCCTTCAACGCCTGGATCAACTTCTCATTATCGCGCTGATGTAGACCAATGGACGGCTCGTCCATGATGTATAACACGCCCACTAGCTGTGTGCCTATTTGGGTAGCCAAACGAATCCGTTGCGACTCGCCTCCTGACAAAGTCTTCATAGGTCGATCAAGCGTCAAATAGGTCAAGCCAATTTGTGTCAAAAACCCAACGCGCTTGCGAATCTCCTTCAATACCTCCGAACCAATCTGACGCTGACGATCGGAAATACGCAACTCAAGTCCCTCCAACCAGTGCGCTAATTCAAGCACATCCATTTGGGCTAACTCCCCAATGTGCTTACCATCTATTTTAAAATGAAGCGCCTCCTTTTTCAAGCGATAACCTTCACAATCAGGGCACGTCTTAATCACCAAAAAATCCTTCAACCAATCCTGTGTCTTCTCCGATCCACTCTCTTGCTGACGCTTCAAGAAATTGATTATTCCATCATACTTCGTACTCCATTCCGTCCCCACATATTTTTTCGAAGGAACAGGAACTGGCTCATCCGTCCCATACAACATCATTTCCACCGCCTCTGCAGGGAATTTTTCGATGGGCGTAGATAAACCCACTTGAAAAGGCTTTAACAATACTTCTAATTGCTTAAAAATCCACAACTCGCGGTACTCGCCTATCGGTGCAATAGCTCCACGCACTATACTCAATTTGCGATCTGGTATCACAGAATCCTCCGTAATTTCTTCAATCACGCCCAAACCATTGCAGCATGGACAAGCGCCATACGGACTATTAAATGAAAACGTATTGGGAGCAGGCTCATCGTAAGACAAACCCGTTTCCGGATCCATTAATGTTTGTGAAAAATAATGCACATGTGAAGCCCCATCCAGTACATACACCTGCCCTTTCCCCACCTGCATAGCCGTCTGCAAACTTTGCGATAAACGTACCCGCTCATCATCTGTCACGACCAAGCGATCGATCACCACCTCAATATCATGTACCTTAAATCGATCCAATTGCATCTTCGGCTCAATGTCGAGAATTTCGCCATCCACCCGCACTTTAGTATATCCCCACTTCGCAATCTGCACAAAAAGCTCACGGTAATGGCCTTTACGACCCTTAATTACCGGAGCTAATAAAACAATTTTAGACCCATCAAACTGTGAAGTTAGGGTGGTAATAATTTGGTCAACAGATTGTTTGACCATTTTTTGGCCACTCAAATACGAAAATGCCTCTGAACCACGGGCAAACAACAAGCGCAAAAAGTCGTAAATCTCCGTGGTCGTACCTACTGTCGATCGTGGATTTTTGGACGTGGTTTTTTGTTCAATTGAAATAACAGGTGAAAGACCCTCAATCTTGTCCACATCAGGACGCTCCATGTTTCCCAAAAAGGATCGGGCATAGGCCGAAAAACTTTCCATGTACCGGCGCTGACCCTCTGCATAAATCGTATCGAATGCCAACGAAGATTTTCCGGAACCTGATATTCCCGTCACGACCACCAGCTGGTTACGCGGAATGGATACATCTATATTCTTTAAATTGTGCTCTCGCGCACCCAAAACCTCAATATGTGAAAAACCCGTTAAATCCATGCCTTCTCCTAAAAATGAATCCACTAAAGTACAAAAAAAGAGGCTGCCCTTTTCGGGGCAGCCTCAAGAAAATATGAATTAATCTTAATTCAATAATTCATCAAATGTTAAGCTAACATAGTACATGCTTCCAACCAATGGGTTCGCCCATCCAGTTTGATAAAGTCTGCCTCCTAAGTTTGTTCCTCCCACTTTAAGAATTGATTTAATGCTAGACAATTTCTTGCTAACCTGCACATCTAACGTGTGGAATGCTGGAATTACACTTAATTGCTGTTGGTTCAATACCTGATTAACAATCGATGACTGCCACACAAACTTCTCTTGGTATCTCCATACAGCACTCATTCCCCAACCTGAACCACCGATATTACGGTTTGATAAGGAAACGTTTGTACGGTAGTTAGGCGTATTGAACGCAATTTGGAAATTAGGTAGTCCACCTGTATCCTTCAACTCGTTATATGAAACGTTTGTTCCAGCCATCCAGTTATTACCTAATTGGTAATCTAAGCTTACACCCCAACCTTGGGTAACAACCTCACTTTCAACATTCGATGGGAAAGAGAAAATCTTGTTTCCAAGAACGGTAGGATCTTGATGCTGAGAAGGCAATTGAACAACTACCTGCCCTGCAGAGAAATTGGTAAAACTTGAACGATACGCATACACATCAGCTAGCAAGCGATCCGTAAGGAAACCTTTGTAACCCATTTCCAACGTACGAACTTGCTCAGGCTTCCAAGGCTTAGCTGTATAAGCAACTGGCTTTCCTGCAAGCACTGATGGCAACGTAAATGAGTTACCCGATAACTTGTAACGATCTTGAACAACTGCCAAACCTCCTAACAAACGCGCAGATGGCGTAAGCAAGTTGATGTACTGATCTTGTGTCGTAGGGATACGGAAACCAGTTTGGTAAGAAGCACGGAAATTTGAACGACCTTCTGTAAATACTCCCGAGAAACGTGGGCTAAACTGACCATCAAAATTTTCATTCTTATCGTAACGTAAGGAAGCTGATAACTTCAACTTATCCGAAATCAACTTTTTCGCAAACTGAGCATAAGCACCATATTCCGAGATAGTAAACTCGTCTCCATTATCCTGCAATGCAAACAAGGTACCTTCTGAATTCAACGCATACCGACGGAAGTTAGCACCTACAATCATTTCAAACTTATTGCCAAGTTTCTCTGTCAAATTGTACATACCCTCTAAGTGGTACAAGGCAGATTTATCTGTAAACTTCGCACCTGCTGGTAAAGGCCTTTGTTTAATATCTTCTACAGCGGCATTAAATGCAGGAGTACCTGGGATTAAACGATTTCTGTCAGCAATCGCACGCGCATTTGCGTGGTATGCTGGGAATAATGCTTGCGTGCTAGCGATAGCAGAACCAATGGCTGTGTTCGGATTACCCGTTGCAGCAAGTGTTGTCTGCAATACCGTACCAAAGTTTTGTAAGGCAGCACCTGCAAAAGCACCAAAGTATTCTGGGTACCAAGCCGTCGATGGCTTAGCTGCCTCATTAACTAATGCGCCTAATGTACCTGTTGCATACGCATCACCTGAATTCTCTTGAGTCGTGTACGCACGAACGAAGAAGTTAGAACCTTTCAATTCAGCTTTGTATTGACCCATCGAGAAGTTCTTGATTGAATAACGATCAGCTCCTGTGTACAAAGTAGTTCCTTGACCATAAGATCCTTGCATAATCAACTCAACCTTATCATTAAAACGATAATGCAATGCCGCATTAAACTTAATGTTACGGTTTGTATAAGATGCCAAATCTGCTTCTGTATAACCAATACGTGAAACCTGAACATTAGGAGCAATGTAACCCAAGATAGCAGATGGCGATAATGCACCACCTGTAGCACGAGAAATTTGGTTAATTCCAGCTGTCAAAGGATGGTTTGGTACACCTAATAAAGGCGATAGAGAAGACAACATATTTACGTTCGTCTCATCACCAAAAATACTTACACCATTATACCCTACGTTTGTCCGGTGATTTCCATTACCTAAACCACGGCCGTTTAATAAACTTTGGTCTCTGTAATCCGTTGACTGCCAATCTTCAGCACTCAACATATTAAAGTTAACCTTATAAGCCCATTTATTATTGATTGCTTTCGCATAACGGAAAGACACATCACCATAAGGAGTTGTTGCTTGCGTACGATTCGACGCAGTCATCGCACCCGCTTTTACCTGAGCGCTTAAACCTTGGTATAAAAATGGTGATTTTGAATTCATTAAAATGATACCATTCAAGGCATTGGGTCCGTATAAAGCAGAAGCAGCTCCTGGTAATACCTCAACACCTTCCAAATCCAATTCAGAAATACCTACGATATTACCTACCGCGAAGTTCAAACCTGGTGCTTGGTTATCCATGCCATCAATCAATTGAACCACACGAACGTTACCGTTCGAGTTAAATCCACGCATGTTGATAGATGAGAAACCTACCGATTGTGTACTTACCTCAACTCCTTTTAGATTACGTAAAGCATCATAAAATGAAGCAGAAGGTGTCTCACGAATGGCACGAATATCCATTTTTTCGACTGAAACGGGAGATTGCATCACTGACTCCTCGATACGAGAAGCTGATACTACAACGTCTTGACCCATTAATGCTTGCTCTTTCAAATTGATTTTCAAATCTGATTTATTGCCTGTAATAGCAATTTCTTGACGCTCATAACCCACCATCGAAACTTGGATTGTAAACGGAGCTGGGGTTGAAGTTGTCAATGAGAAGTTTCCATTGGCGTCAGAAATCGTTCCGATCACCTTGCCTTTTACCGAGATACTTACCCCGATTAATGGCTCTTTTGAACCCTGATCAGTTACTTTGCCGCCCACTTTCGTCTGTGCAACAGCTACGAAAGCAAAAAGAAAAAGCACCATAAATAGGGGCATCGTTGAAGTAAAAAGTTTTTTCATAATGTCTAATTTTGTTGAAACGATTTAGTGTAGGGTTTCTACGCTGTCACAAATCTAGAAACTTTTAAGAATATGCCCAATGAATGAACTTAAAAAATTACTAGTTTTTCAAACTATATTTTTATTTAACCTGCAAATAGTCACATAAACATCCTACCGTTAAACTAATTTTACTTCAGAAAGGATTGAATTCTTAGTAGCTTTACACGTTTTATTAAGTACCACATGCGCAAACTATACAATTTCGTTGCCTTTTTGGCCCTATTATGGCTGAGCTTTGCATGTGCAAGACCTGTTCCTGCTCGACTAAGCATTCGCTGGAATGAAAGCCCTAAACCCGAAGAAGTTGATTATACCTTAGAAAGTAATTGGGCTTCTTTGCCTACGCGGGTGGATGCGGCGGACAAATTACCCAAAAAGTCTCCTTTACAAGATGAACAAGCCAGCGCAGCTGCTGATGTATTCTTTATTCATCCGACCATCCTAACTTATGCGCCCAAAAATGAATATCAATGGAACGCATCGGTTCAAGACACTTACCTCAATCGGCTCGTTGATAGCACTACGATACTAAACCAAGCAAGTATTTTTAATGCTTCAGGAAGGGTATATGCACCTCGGTACCGACAAGCGCACTATTTTGCTTTCGTAACTGAGTTTAAAGAGGACAAAGCAGCGGCATTAGACCTTGCCTACTCAGACGTAAAAAAAGCATTTGAATATTACCTTGCTCATTATAATGCGGGAAGACCTATTATTATTGCCGGACATAGTCAAGGAACAGTACATGCCACCCGCCTGATGAAAGAGTACTTTGATGGCAAAGCACTGCAAAAACAATTAGTTGCCGCTTACATTATTGGTATCGCAACACCCAAAAGTACATTTACCTCCATCCCGCCTTGCCAGAGTCCACGTCAAACAGGCTGTTTCATTGCTTGGACAACATTTTTACAAGGATATTTACCGCCTTGGCATCCCGGAGAACCCACAGATCTTGTATCAACCAATCCACTTACGTGGACTTTGGATGAAAATTTTGCCCCCAAAGAACTAAATCCAGGAGGGGTTTCCTACGGATTTAAATGGGTACGTCATTTTGCTGATGCCCAAAATCACCAAGGAATTTTATGGACAAACACACCCTATGTTTTTGGCCGAAGCTTTGTTAAAATTAAAAATTGGCACCAAGCAGATCTTAATCTATTTTACGCACCCATTCGTACGAATGCCAAAGAACGCGTAATCGAATTTTTAGGCAAATAATCTATGCAAGAGCATTTTCTAATCATCATGGCTGGGGGTATCGGAACCCGATTTTGGCCCATCAGCCGCAGCTCAAATCCTAAACAATTTCATGACGTACTTGGTGTGGGGAAAACCATGCTCCAGCAAACCGCTGAACGCTATGCAGGTATTATTCCTCAGGAAAATATCTATGTCGTAACCTCAGAGGAATTTGCTGATTTAGTACAAGCACAATTGCCTTACTTAAAATCTGATCAGATTTTAAAAGAGCCGCAACGGCGGAATACCGCGCCTTGCATCGCTTATGCAGCCTATAAAATTGGCAAAAAACATCCGAATGCTACGCTAGTCGTTGCTCCTGCAGATCACGTCATTTTAAAGGAAGAAATATTCCGAACCAAAATCTCCTTGGCTATTGAAACCGCTCAGGGAAATTCACTGGTTACATTAGGCATTTTACCTACCCGACCAGATACCGGATATGGATATATTCAATTTCAAACGGGTGACCATGAAGCAAAAACAGTCAAAACATTTACTGAAAAACCGCACCTAGAGTTAGCCCAAGCATTTTTGGAAAGTGGCGACTATGTCTGGAATGCAGGCATATTCGTATTCACCATCCCTACGTTCAAACGCGAATTGGAGAAAAACCTATCGAGGTTAGCTGAGCAATTTGATGAGGGAGAATCTGTTTATTATACTGCGGAGGAAAATGATTTTATCCGCAAGGTATACGCCGTTTGCAAAAGTATCTCGGTAGACAATGGCATCATGGAGAAAGCGCAGGATGTCAAAGTTATCCTCGCGGATATCGGTTGGTCCGACCTAGGTACCTGGAAATCCATGTATGAAATCCACGAAAAAGATGCGAATCAAAATGTGATTACGGGAAATGTGTTAACCTATGATTCCCAACATTGCATCATACGAACCCCATCTTCTAAGTTGGTCGTCATCCAAGGCCTAAACAATTTCATCGTTGCCGAGCATGACAATGCATTAATGATTTGTCCAAAAGATCAGGAACAGGAAGTAAAGAAATTTGTGGAAGCTGCCACCAATTTAGATATACGCTTTTCTTAAACGTTGGCGATATCGATTAGACTTTGAAAGTCTGGTATGGTATGAATCGCTGCAGGTAGTTTGCGATCTGGTTGTAGGACCAAATAACCTGTCAACATGATTCTGGTGTCGGGCATATCTTGTGCCATTTGTGCCATATAGGCATCAATATCGTCGGCACTTGGCTCTGTGGTAAATACGCTAAAAATATAATCAGGCTTGTGAATGGAATAAGCAAGTAATAACTCATCATAAGGTAGGGATTGTCCTAAATAAACAACCGCATGTTTTCTGGCACGAAAGACATAATTTGCAAAAAGCAGGCCGATTTCGTGCAATTCACCCTCCGGCAAATACAACAAAACACGCTTGGCTGTTGGCTTCAAACTTAAATCCTGCTGGTCAATCGCCGCAATTAATTTTTGGCGTATCAAATGACTGATAAAATGTTCTTGCGCAGGCCCCACTGATCCCGAAAGCCACAAGGTGCCTAGGCGGCGCATAAACGGATAAATCACCTCCAGCATATAATACTCAAAGCCATGCGCATTGACAATATTTCGAGTCAATTGTTGAAAACGTGCTTCATCTAAATCCATCATCGCAAGCGTCAATGCTTGCATATGGTCCACATGATTAAAAGAGGTTTCGGACAAATGAAGAATATGTGACACCATTTCTGCATCGCTCATCTTCGCGATCTCCGAAATTTTAAATCCACCTTTTTCTTGAAGAAGCGCAATGTTAAGCACTAATTTAAGCTCTTGATCGCCATAGTGACGAATGTTCGTGTCTGTACGCTCTGGTTTTAGAATACCATACCGCTGCTCCCAAATACGTAATGTATGGGCTTTTATTCCACTAATATTCTCTAAATCTTTAATTGAAAAAACGTTCATAGCTATTCGGTATGTTAGGGAAACACACCAACGGGCAAATTGTTATAAATTAAATTGCATAAATATCCAGTGCCCCAAAAAGAACAAAAACTGTAAGGCCGCTATGAGACGAAACAAGCTAGATTTTACCGGTAAATCAGCGGAAATATAAACCCATTGAAAGAAAAAACTAGCTACCCACCAGGCAATAAAATTTTGAACAGGTATATGATTATTGTTCCATTGCCAAAAATCGAAATGCACGGCCACAGGTTCAATCAAAACATCTAGAGCCGTCATTAATCCTGCCCCCAATGCCGCTCGGCCAATTTTCCCACCCACATTCCATTCGGCCACGACCGCGCCAGTAACCATCACCAAAAGAATCCAATTAATTCCAATCGTAATCGGAACATGTATAACTTGATACCCTAGCGTACGCCCATAGGCGTATTCACCAAAAATCTGACCCGTTCGAACACCGGCCACCTCAAGCATCCATGCCGCCACGGCGATGGCCGCCAGTAAAACATACGCTTGTATACTTGGTTTTGGAAAATACCAGAAACAAATAAATCCTGTAAACCATAAGGTTAAGGGAACTAACGAAATAAATGTAGCTGAAACAGCCGGTATATGCATACCAATCAAACCGGAGGCATACAAGACAATTAAAAATCGTTTTAAAAAAACTGGATTCATAAATTTAATTCAATTTTACCAACCTTTTGGTTTTTGTATTTCAACTCCATCGACCCCCATTACTTGAATAGGAAGCTGACATGCGATTAATTTTTCCTTTGAAATCAGTTGGCTCGACCGCGCCTCTTCCGATAAACTATCGTTCACTCGATTGGGAGGAAAAAGCATAATGACTGATTTTTCAGCGAAAGTCTCATTGACCGCTTCGACACAGGGTGCAAAATCACTATCTCCCGAAACAACAAAGGCAACATCATAAGCATCTAAATGTGCATCCATGATTAAATGTGTTGCCAAATGAACATCCGTCATTTTTTCATTGTGCGTCACCCATGTATGCTTGCAAGCATAGCATTCGAAAGTTTTAGCGTGATAAGATCCAAAAATCAAATCAACTCCTGAAGCAGCCAGCGCCCGTAAGTACATATCTTGTCGTGCTTCTTTTTCCGGATCATGCATGAGTCGGGAGGTAAAGAATTTAACTGCAACTAATACCTGATTGGTATCTACAAACTGCTGCATTAATTTCTTTACATCAAGCCATTTACAAAACTTCAATCCAGCGTCTACTAATCCAAAATAAAGATTAGATCCGTCTATGTAAGCAATGACACGCTGTTTGGGTTTATCCATGACCAAAAATAAAAAAAAGTCCCGGCATCTAAACCAGGACTTTCAAAATAAACGGGCGGATGATGGGACTCGAACCCACGACCAAGCGCACCACAAACGCCTACTCTAACCAACTGAGCTACAACCGCCATTTAGGACTGCAAAAATACGGAAAGCTTCCAACATTGCAAACCTTAGAACAAAAAAAGCGGGAGAATTTTCATGCCCCCGCCTAAACAAATTAATTCTGAGCAGCGATATAACGAGCCTCAGCTTTCGTCCAATCTACTACGCTCCAGAATGCATCAATATAATCTGGACGCTTATTTTGGAACTTCAAATAGTATGCATGCTCCCAAACATCTAATCCAATGACTGGGAAACCTTTTACATCAGCCACATCCATCAACGGATTATCTTGATTAGGTGTAGAAGAAACCGCAACTGAGCCATCCTTTTGCGCAACTAACCAAGCCCAACCTGATCCAAAACGCGTTAAACCTGCCTTCTTAAACTCTTCTTTGAAAGCGTCAAATGAACCAAATTTAGCATCAATTGCTGCTGCTAACGTTCCTACAGGAGCTCCTCCACCTTTTGGCGATAAGATATTCCAAAACAAATCATGATTAAAGTGACCACCACCGTTATTGCGAACCGCAGGAGACAAGCTTGAAATCTTTGTAAACAATTCTTCCAAAGACTTTCCTTCTAATTCCGTTCCAGCTACAGCCGCATTCAAGTTCGTTACATACGCATTATGATGACGATCATGGTGAATTTCCATGGTCAATGCGTCAAAATGAGGTTCTAATGCATTATTTGCATAAGGTAAAGGTGCTAATTCAAAAGCCATATCGATATGATTTAATGTGAATAATTTTTAAACGATTCTAATTCCAACTTTGTTCGAAAGCTTAGCGCTTTCGTGAAAAAAATTCTTTCAATAATGATTCGGATTCCTCCGCAAGAAGTCCGCCTACAACCTCCGTTTTCGGATGCAACACCGTACTTCCGACAGCCTGAAATCCGCGTTTTTCTTCATAAGCCCCAAAAACCAAGCGGCCCAATTGAGACCAATAAAGTGCTCCAGCGCACATTAAACAAGGTTCCAACGTCACATATAGGGTACAATCTTTCAGGTATTTCCCCCCAATTGTTTGCGCAGCTGAAGTGATCGCAAGCATTTCGGCGTGTGCGGTAACGTCAGTCAATATCTCCGTTTGATTATAAGCCTTCGCTACAATTTTACCTTGACAAACCACAATCGCCCCCACCGGTATTTCATCCTCCTCCAAAGCCCTTTCGGCTTGTCGGAGCGCTAATCCCATAAAATAGGCATCTTCATTCAACATACGCTAGGCAGGCATTTGAATGACACGATTGCGCAAATAAAAATCTAATAGAACAATAGCTGCCATGGCCTCTACAATCGGCACGGCCCGTGGAACAACACAAGGATCATGTCTTCCCTTACCCGAAACCGTGATTTTTTCGCCTTTCTCGTTGACGCTATCTTGATCCTGCATGATGGTTGCGACCGGCTTAAATCCAACCCGGAAATAAATCGGCTCGCCATTTGAGATCCCTCCCTGGATTCCTCCTGAGTGATTCGTTAGCGTGCGCAAAGACCCATCAGCCTGCTTTTCAATAATATCATTATGCTGAGACCCCCGCAATGCAACCCCATCAAATCCACTTCCATATTCAAATCCTTTCACCGCATTAATGCTCAACATGGCTTTCCCTAGCTCAGCATGCAACTTATCAAACACAGGCTCGCCCAAACCTATCGGGCAACCGGTGATATAAGCTGACACAACACCTCCTACGGAATCTCCTTCCTTGCGGATTTGATCAATGTAAGTGAACATTTTTTCAGCCAATTGCGTATCAGGGCAACGAACGGCATTCGTCTCCGCTACGCGTAAATCCAATTGTTCAACAGGCGTTTCTAACTTTAATGTTCCTACTTGAGAAACATAAGCAGTAATGCGAACACCCAATTGATGAAGAACTAGTTTGGCCAAAGCTCCTGCCGCCACACGTGCAACGGTTTCGCGGGCCGAAGAACGTCCTCCACCGCGGTAGTCACGTAAACCATACTTGGCAAAATAGGTGTAATCCGCATGGGAAGGACGAAATTGATCCGAAATATGTGAATAATCTTTGGACCGCTGATCTCCATTCCAAACGAGCATGGCAATCGGTGTACCAGTCGTTTTCCCTTCAAAAACACCTGAGAGCACCTCAACCGAATCAGCTTCTTTGCGCTGCGTGGTAATACGCGATTGACCTGGCTTTCTGCGATCCAACTCAGATTGAATAAAATCCAAATCAAAATTAATCCCGGCCGGGCAACCTTGAATGACTACTCCCACGGCTGCTCCATGTGATTCACCAAAGGTGCTAATCTGAAATATTTTCCCGTATATACTCCCCATGTTTCCTTATTTTTTTGCTTTCCCCAAAAGAAATAGCAACGTTATCATCAGCAAAAGAATCACAAAATTAACCAATTGTCGCCAATTGATCCATCTATTCCAAAGAACCGACAAAGAATCTTTCTTTTCTATCTGATTGTAAATACCTCCAGACTCATCTTCCGTATGCAAAAATCTGTCAATTGGCTGCCCCTTAACAATCAAAACAATCGGAGATTTCAATGTATCAAAGCGCTCCTTATCTGTGTTAAAATAAATCCACTTAAAATATTTACCCAACGAAATCTGACCCGGTTGTTCAGGTACTATCTTAAAAACATCCGTTTTTTGACCAATCATTTGTTCCCCTACAGGTGCAACAGAACGTTCAGTAGAAACTTGTGAAAATTCAACAAAATAATCTGATTCAACTTCCTTCGAATCCCAAAGAATACTATTTCCATCACCTATCACACTTACTTGATATTGAATCGGCTGACCCGTTTTTACCGCTTTTTGAGGTAAGACTTCGGCCAACTTAAAACTCCCGACGGGTACTTTGCCAGCCAATGGATGGATAGGTAATGATTTGGGGGTGATACTAAAGGGTGAAGATTTAAAGTATACACTACGAATTTGGCGCTCCAATCCTTTCCCTGGACTTACTTGTTTAACGCGAAAATTCAAGGATGGAATACGAATTACATGATTATCCAACGAAAAATAACTGGCCTGAAAGAAACGATATTCGGTATATTTTTTTCCCCGAAATTGCACTTTCAACACGCGTTCAGACTGTAACCCAAAATTTTCTTCCCAACAATTTCGAGGCCTCATTTGCTGAATCAGCTCTGGGATTTGTATATCATTCCGATCAAAAACTAATTCGGTTGCATTATTCTCCGGAACATAAAATGACATCTTTAGGGTAAAGCCTTGGCCAACAAACGGTGTACGCAAATTCGTGCTGACCAAAAAAAATGCCCCATTGGTGTTGGTCAACGTTCCTTCAGGGATAACGAGCTCTTCCGACTCCTTGGACTCGTCGGCCGTACCCTCAGCCACTTGGACTGTAAATGAATCCCATGGAATCAATTGTCCATTTACTTGAACCTCTTGCGATGGAATATTGAAACTACCCGTTCCATTTGGCTGATAATATTGTGAAAAAGTTTGCGTCTGAACGACTTGACCATTTTGAAAAAGTGAGGATTTGCTCCGACTAACACCTAATTTCTTGAAGCTGGCAATCTCAGGAAACTGATAAACGGGTGGCTGATCTGACACGGGTAAGGTAAAAAAGACTACTAAATACTCGCGCGTGGTGATTGATTTACTACCCACTTGAACTGTCAAACCTTCACGCGTCTGCGCACTAGCTGGATGGAGTAAACCCAGGATGAAAAGGAGACAAAGAAATAAGTTGGCATTCTGACGCATCCGCGCAATTTACACAAATTGTTATGGAGAAGAATCGAATCAGATTTAAAATTACAAAAGTTTAAATCGGAAAGAGAGCCCTAGTGCGGCATACCAGAGTTGGCTTTCATTCAAGCTTTTACCAATCGACACATCTAATTTAAGATCATCAGAAACATAATAAGCAAGTCCTCCATCGACCCAAGTATCCGTCAAAGTCGTTTTAGGCAAACGACCAAAAAACTCAACATAGGCATATCCATTTTTCCCAATGTTCATGTTCGGTGCTATGCGAATGATCCCTTCCATCGCACCGTTTGAATGCAATTCTGATCCAAAGTTATAGCCAACTCCAAAGGGCCCGCCCAATGAATTTTGCATAGTGAAAACGACCTCGCCCAAGGAGTGGGGCGAGTCATTTAGCTCACTAGCGTCCCTATTCTGATTATTTACATGATACTGTACGATGACTGCACTTCGAGGAATCCATTTGGTCCCTTCAAACAGATGAAATTTAGCCCCAGCGGATTCAACTTGAGCATGCATTTTTTTATCTTGAAGGTAAACGAGGCTGGTTAAACGCATTTCTACCCAAGGTGCTACACCAACTTTCCAAAGTGTCGTGGGAGAGAAATACTGAACATCATCTCTGTTAACATTCCGATTGAAGCCCATTTCAGCCTGAAGAAATCCCTTTCGAACAATATATGGGCACTCGGTTTGATCAGGCCTATCTGTTTCAATTCGACCTTCCTGTTGGCCTGACAACGAAAACGATAGCAGTAAACAAAAAATTAAATATCGCATGCACGCAATATACATAATTTTTAGCCTAGACTAAAAAATAATTTATGCTTGCAAAATATATACTACTTTGAGCAAACATGCCAGCAACATACCGGCATTCAATCTGTTAACTGATTTTTAACAGAAAAAAGAAAGGATTTTGAAAAATTACACAACATTCAAGTAAATTGCGGAACAAATTTATCCACTAATTACATCTAAGCGCTAGAGAAGATCAGCACTCATACGTAGTACGCTTATGCAGATATCAACATCCACTTTTGAATCGAAAACGTTTACCTTGGGAGATCAATTAACCCAAGAACAAAAAGAATATTTCGACAAACATGGTATTATCCAATTCAAGCATTTTATCACATCTGAAACAGCTCAATTATTCATAGATGAGTTGGCCAAAATAGAAAAAAAATGGCTTGCCGAGGGAATCGAGAAAGTCAATGGCATCCCATTGAAATTTGGCCAAGACCCTGCCGGTAACAAAATGATTCAAAGGATGTGCTTTACAAATAAGTACAATCCAGTCTTAGCTGAATTTTTAAAAGATCCGCGTTTCAGCATACTGATTGAATTACTAGCGCCCTATGAAGGAAGAATCAGCGAGGAGGAAAAAGATGGTTTAGTGTTTAATCACTATGTCAATCATCCAAATTCAAAATTCACGCAAATGGGTTGGCATACCGACTCCCCACGAGACCTTTTTTTAGGACAAAAAATTCTTCCCATGCTCAATGTAGGTATTCATTTAGATACCTGTCCATCTTCAAACGGTGGTCTACGCGTGATACCCGGTACACAAAATCAGGGAATGCTGAAATTACTTTTTGGCAAAAAACAATTCATTGATCACCGACCAGACCCGCGTGAAATTGCATTTGAAATTGAACAAGGTGATTTGACAGTCCATGATGGTCGCCTATGGCATCGCGTGGAGGTCTCGCCTAATTTTGGAGAAAAATCGCGCAGACGAGTTATGTACGTCCCAATCATTACAGGAAAATACAAACCCAAAACAGCCAATAGCCGGACACCATTGTATCACCGACTGGCCAAAGTGGTAACGAAATAAAAAAAGCTTGCCTTCATTCGTGGCAAGCTTTTTTTATCCTTGAGACTCCATATAGGATTGTAAAATAATAGTCGCTGAAACACGATCCACGGTTCCCTTCACACGGCGGTCTTTTTTAGACATTCCCCCGGCAATCATCGCTTGCATCGCAAGCTGGGAGGTGAATCGCTCATCATGTTCTATGATAGGCATGTCAGGAAATTTCTTCTTAAAATGCTTAATCAATACCCGAACCCCATGCGTAGAATCTGTATCAGAATTATCTAGATTTTTAGGCATCCCGATAATCACTTTATCTACCGCTTCCTGCACAAAATAAGTGGCCAAGTAATCAAGCAAAGTATGCGTCGGTACTGTATCTAAGCCATTCGCGATAATTTGTAGTGCATCCGTCACGGCTAATCCCGTGCGCTTCAACCCAAAATCAATCGCCAGTATACGTCCCATAATTAGGCGATATACCCCTTATCTCGCATAATCTTATCCATCAACTTACGGTCATTGTCCGAAAATATAGAGAAAGGAAGATACAAAAACTGATATTTACCCATCTCTAACACATAGGCTTGCTTGTCCTTATAGGCCGATAAAATCATTTCCCATTTCAACATGCCGCCTTCCTTGTCGGAAATTTTCATGAAGATTTGCCGACTGTCTATTTCGTAGCGATACTTATCAAACAATTGTTTGTATTGCGCAAGCTGGGTGATACCCGTAAATTGAATTAACCAAAACAAGATATATCCGATTACCCCGATGGCTAAAAAGATATAAATCCAATAATTTTTATAGGTTCCTGAGAGGTTGAGGAATACATTAACCCCAACAAGCATTAAAGGAATAAATGCCCATTTCCATTGATTCGAAAACAATTGACGCATGCAAAGACCTACGTATTTATTTTTTTCCAATCCATATTTTTTGGTTTTAATTGCCAGCGGATTGGAAGGTGCTTGCATTTGAGCGCGTTGCTGCCCACCGTACATTTTAGCCATAAGTAAATTATTTTAAACGCTAAATAAAGGGCAAAGGTACGAAAATTGGATAATTTTGGGTAATTTTAATTGGCTAATTTAGTTTTAAA
>JACCDU010228212.1_pt1 | contig 21194 bp, 22 predicted proteins | sample 7446081 | NCBI WGS metagenome assembly JACCDU01 (sample SAMN15323447, study PRJNA562643) | freshwater metagenome | isolation source: river surface water | place: USA:Blue River Watershed | collected 2017-08-17
CTTTATCTCCTGAATCAATCTTAAGTATTTTTTGAATTTCAGGGTCAGGCAATCGCCCACCAATTTTAGTGGTTCCAACATGGAGACGCGCTGCTTCTTCGGGACTAGTAGCTAAACCAGCTTTTTGCAAACGCTCAAGTTGATCAGGTGGTATATAGTCCTGAGTAGCATAGTTACCAGTCGGAGTTTCCGCAAACTGCTGTGTATAGGATTCAGCATATCTACCAACATCTGTGGTTGGCGTACCATGTCCCAAAGATTTCCCAAGGTTTACAGCTTCTACAGCTTTTTGCCTGGTAAATTTGCTATGATCACGTACTTCTTTATTTAGGTACTTATCAAATGAGTAAGGCTTTCCACCTATATTGATAGTTGCATTTCTATCACCAACAAGTTCATCCCATTGAGCAGCGGCTTCGTCCCTAATAGCTTTGTTTACTACCTTTTTACTGGAACCAATTCTAGTACTTCTACCAACATCTGCTTTTGCTTTTGTTTCAAAAGCTTCTGCTTTTAAGTCACTAGCTCCAGATACATTAGGTATACGTTTACGAACTCTCAGCTCAGTACCATCAGGTAGTATATAACTATTACCACCAGTGAGGGAGCCTTTATCTTGATAGTGCTGATAAGCTAATCGTTTAGCCTCTTCTCTGCTGCTGACTTTAATAAAATCAGCCATTACTTAGCTCCCAACTACATTGGACCCGCCTTTGTCCATGTTATTCTTACGCTTACGCTCCTCACGTTCCATGATCTCGCGTTGACGTTGATTACTCATCATGTCCTCACGGCCTGCACCACGACGTTGACGAGGCTTAGCCTTTTCCTTAGGTTTATCGTCCTTACCTTTAGCTTTATATTCACCAAAGGCTGGACCCATGTACTCCTTACCATTAGGAGCCTCCTTAACGGTAGCTGAACCACCCCTAACCTTATCAAGATCTCTAGAGGTCAGGTTACTACGTCCTTGCATACGAGACATACGAGCAGCATCCATCCGCCTACCAAACTCTTTGATGCTTTCTACTACGGATCCGCGATTCTTGTCTTGATCCTTACCTTTACGTGTCATTGCCATAATTAACGAATGTGTGATAGAATAAGTGTTTCCCTATTAGTAGGACCAAATGTGTCCCTCATCCATTGTAGCCAATTACTACTTCCTTTAGCCTGATTGCATTTCCTACAGCTGGGTACCAAATTTGAAGTAAGGTCTTCGCCACCAAAACACTTAGGGCGAACGTGGTCAAGTGTAAGTTCATGTAGTTCATAAGTTTCTCCGCAGTATACGCATTGACAATTAAAGTATTCCTTAATTGCACGACGGTGTAGCCTTTTTGCTTCAGAGCTTGTCATCGTTATTAGGTTGTGGAGGTAGTGATCAGGACTAGGAAATAGCGGTGTCACATTATTAGATTGGGAATGGATTAGCCATACTTCTTACCCTTACGTGGGCGTGTACGGTTAGCTTTAGGGGACTCTAGTTTACCTTTGTTGGGACCTGTATGGGAAGCATCCATACCATCACCATTACCGTAGGTACCAAGCTTACGGTTTAGTTTATTAGCGTTAGTACGGATCTTAAGACCTTCCTTTGTCCGATTGTACTCGGCTTGTTGCTTGAGGCGCTTAGCCTTTGCCTTGGGGTTATTCTTATAGTAACTAGACGTGCGACTTGCCATACAACCTTTTTTGGATAAGTTCAGGGTCTACCTTAGGCATAATGGTGGCTAGTTTATCAAGTGGGTTACCTTCATAAGCGACACCACTGATATCGTTTTTAGTCAACCAATCACAAGCTGCTTTCAGGTCAGCAGTAGAGGCTTCACCTGATTTAATACGAGTAAGAAACTCTTTGGTTACAAGATTATGCAGTTCATTGAACTGATCCTCTGTGGCCTTCTTGTTAGCCATTTCTCAATACAATTTGATCTAGTTTATTTTCGATGCGGATCATGTGATCCTCCATCTTTTGTAAGGCGTTAGCTAGCTCTTGGCGTGGTACGTACTTCTCAGCAAATCTCAATTCAATGGCATCGATACGTTTATCTAGTTGATCCATACGTGAATTAGATTTAGAGTTTACAGCAAGTACTCCGCCACTAACACCGATGACTAAAGAGATAGCTCCAGCAATAGCAGTTTCAATCATTAGATATACCCTATGTAAACTTGAACGCCATCAGCACTGACAGGAGTAGAATCTAGTAGTGCGTCACCAGCTGTGATGGAATAAGCAATACCGTTTTTAAAGGTAATACCACTAGTAAAGTTAATCTCTTTAGAGTCGTTGGATTGGACATGGATGACAATCATAGGCACATCAGTACCAACAACAGGAGCTGTTGCCTTGTCGTAGAACCTCAGTGCTATAGAGCTACCACTACCTCCACCACTATGTGTATTGTGGACGATGATATTAAAGACGGAACCAGCACTACCTCTAATAAGGGTTTCATTAGTAGTAGCTGTAGAGTTTTTGAAATGTGCTTGAGTTGTTACAGGTAGTTCCCTTGAGAATCTACCTGGTGTGATATTGTAAGTAGTGCTAGACATTGTCCCTCATTAGTCGGATTAGTTTTTCGGCATACTGAGGATCGGTGGCGTATCGCTCTTGAACTAGAAGTCTGCAACACTCCTCCGCAGAAGATGCTCTATTGACTCCTTTGTAGTTCTTGTAGTCCTTGTACCAGCGTTGCACTAAGTACGATACGCAGGATTGTAGATCAGGGAAGTTAAGGAAACCAGCAGTAATGGTGATCCACTTACCATCAATGAACTCTTTAGTCTCATGGTCAGTACCAGAACCTTTAAGACCAAAGTAGTTATGGGTACCGGAGGTATGCTTACCATAACCACTCTCTAGTGCCCACTGAGCAGCTACTACTTGTGGAAACTTAGCCCCTGCCTTAGAGGCAGCAGTCATAACTCCCGCCCATGTGTTAGCAACAGGAGTTGATGGTTGCGGAGTATTGGTTGAGCGGAAGGTCATAAACCAGCCAGTACCTTTACCTTCTACTTCCCAACGCTTTAGCCAGTTGTGCCAGGTGTACTTAACGTCTTTACCACCGCTACCAATGGTAACGTAACCACCATTGACATTGTCCATCTCACCGTATGGATCGTGGAAGATACCGTGTTCCCCATCATCACCGATGAGAAGCATCCAGTGACCACCACCAACAGGATTAGAGGCATGTCCTTTGTGGAGGATACCTGTAGCTACTGGGTAACCAGCCTTAAGTTCGTTTAGTAGATCCTGTCTTGTACCTTTCTGGTAGAAGGTAGCAAATACACCGTATTGCTGACAGGCTTTGATTTGACTAGTGGAGAGAGTAGTGTCACCGTATTTGAGAACAGTTCTCAAGTAATCATCATCTGCATTACTACCCTTTAGGGCATCAGGTAGGAGATACTTGACGGCCATAGCACATGTAGAGCTAAAGCACATCCGATCTCCATGACCTGTTGCACTATCTGTCTGTGGGTAGTACTGCTTAACTTGCAGCAATACCATGATAATTACTTTCCTCTAAAGGTTCGACGGATACGACGTACTGTATCATCTTCAGTACGGATCTTACTAAAGTAAGCAGCAGCCATAGAGATGGCTTGTGTAACGCTATTAGAGCGACGCTTCTTAGCCATACCAAGGTACTCAGAAGCGATGAATAGGATGAAAAAGGCAAGTGTTTCATAAGACACTTTGATGCCGAGAATAGTGATCATGACGAAGGCTTTAATCAGTTATTCAAAAATAGGCTCAACAAGAGTCGGGTGCACCCATTTCCCTATGTATGGTCCGTTACCATCTGAGTCATCTTGAAGGACAATAGTGCCGTCTACAAACAACTCCATAGAGTTTGCAAGTTCAGGGTATCTATCGAGGATCTTTTCTAGTAGTGTCATAGTTGAAACGGTGTAGGTTAGAGTTTTGAAAATGATGCACGGCTCCAGTAAGCAACATTCAGAATGCTGCCACCATAAACAGAAAAGGCTCTGATGTTCACAGTATCACCGTCATTCAAATACAAAGTATCTGAAATATCGCAGACTATGTCGCCATTTGCACCAAGAGGTGGACCACCTTTGCCGTCAGCTACGTCAGTACCATTGACCCATATAGATATTCCACAATCTCCAGATCCACTGACTCCAGACCTGTAAAAGACACGTGAATTTATAGCGTATAACCCTTCTCCACCAACAGGAACTGTAAAAGTACCAGAACCGTGAAGATAGTTCGTATCATACGTTTCTGTATCGAATGGGATTATGGTCTGAACATATGGACTTAACGAAATGCTAGAGGAACCGAGAACAGCCCTTGCTGCAAAAGGTTTGAGACTGCTTGACGCCAAACAGTATCGATAAGCCCTGGGTCCCTTAAACAGACCAGATGTTGCAGAGCCTGTAGCCCCCGAGACAAAAAATTGAACACCTGCAGTCGCACCAAAAACTGCTTCGTCGTAATTAAATGCGACAAGAGAGGCAACAGGATTACCAGCTGCTAAAGCAGGGGCATTGGTCCAGCCAGTAATAGAGGGGGCTGTAATCACAACAGTGTTTGCAGCTGTAGTTCCTTGAATTGGTCCAACCGCTTCAGTTACACTAGTAGGCACATAAGTTGACGCACAGTTGATAGCCTTAAGTCCATCAATGTGGAGTACTGACGAGATAGTAGAGACTACTCCATTTCCATAGGAGCCCTCACTACCGCAGTTTGCCAAGGTAATCCCTGAGCACTCATTAAAATGATATATACCTATACCCGAAGCTGGAGACCCAAATCCAGTCCCGTACGGGTTAGCTGGTAAAGTACCCCAATTACAGTTATCAGCAGCGCAAGCAGTTATATTACTATAAACTACTTGCTTAAAAGTGTACGCTGTTCCGGTATTTGCCGCATAGCAGTTTGATAAAAGCAGAGATGTGCAATCATTGCTAGATGAAAAGTCGAAACCGACACCACAGTTCACAGCCTGTACGTTCTCAATCGAAGTCAGGAAAACACCAGCTACTTCTTTGACACCAGCTAAACAATTATTGATTGCTACGTTTTTGATCGAACTCTTTGCGGGAATAGCATAGCCGAACTGAATGCCAGTTATCGTACCCGAAAGTCCACTTACCGACAAGTCCGCAATATGGTTCCAGCCTCCAGTCACATAAAATATAGCAGCAACATTGTTGCCACTAATAACTTCGGGAGTTGGTGAGGTTCTGACAATACTTGTAGCAGTAAGTCCCTCTCCGATCACTTTGAAACCAGAAACACGAATAGCTTGTTGAACTAGGTATTTTCCAGCAGGGAATAAAAGGGTTTTATTGGTGCCGTCAACATAGGTAACAGCAGATAGGACATGATTCGTGCAATCATACGTTGAAGTGTAGTTCTTAATGGCAGCGTGCTCACTTTCCGGAATAAAATCCAATACACTCACCACATCTTGCAGTTTTGATTCAACGGTGCGCTGCACAGCACCAGTACCAGCCTGGAAGAAACCTCCCCCCAGGTCAGCTAAGTCACGTGTTTTTGTCATTATTAAATACTATTGTTTGAATGTACTTCAATGATATCCCCAACCGTAAGTGCAGGAGTTATCGTAATTTGTGTGCCAGTCGATACAGTTGTGTAGTCAACACCACGAATCTGCAGAACACCGTTAATAAAGACTTGCTCTCTATTAACAGTATAGCTCAACACACTGTTACTGATAGACCCTGTACCTGTAAGTACTGTTTGCCCTGAAGTAGCAGTATGTGCCCAACGGGAATAGCTATAAGAAGCAGCTGGATTAGCAGCGAGGTAATTAACACACCTTACTTGGACAACATCTCCAGCAGTAAGTCCCACAAGAAATGTGATTGTGTTACCGTTAGAAGCAGTGTAATCATTATTGCGCTGCTGAAGAGCACCATTAAGGTAAACCTGTTCTTTTCCAGATTGGTATTCAAGAACAGTTCCAGATGTTCCAAGTACAGTTTCACCACCAACAGCAGTATAAGACCAGTTAGTGTATCCCGGAGGGCCTGATGCACCAACTTTGGTATCTACATATAACTTATTAGCAGCATCAGTATCAGCAGTTGGGTTGCTTTGAAGGTTGACAATCTTATAGCCACCCATGTCCAGGTTACCAACCATAGGATTGGAACCATCAACATTCAGAGCATTGTTGTTAACCTCTTGGGTTACATAAAGGTTTTGAGTGAAGTTATCATTCAGGTCCCTTGCTCGGATAGCGGAGCCAGAGGAAAAGACAGCAGACAGAGCCTCATCATCAGTATCTCTGTAGATACGAATAGAGGCTCCATTAGCAGGAGCATTACCTACAGTAAACAGAACCTGACCGCCAGTCTTTGTCGTATAATTAAGGCTTTGTAGGTTGTAGTGTGTACCAGCTGTTTTCAGTACACCACTAACACTCACCTTAATATCAGCAGATTCAAGCCATTTAAAGGTAAAAGAAAAGGGTCCTAAGTTGGACCCATTACCAGTGAATGTATTTTGTGTAGTTGTCATTTAGGGTTATCGGTACATTTGAGTTAGTCGCTCAATCTCTGCTTTACGACGATCAGCAGCCCTGGCAGCATCATCAATACGACCCTGCTTCATAAGGTTCTTATTGGTCAGGGATTCTTGAATAGAACGCCACATTGGTTCATTCTCTTGCTGCATACGCATCTCAGCAGCCTTTTGGGCTTGAGACATGATATCATTCATCACTGAATAGACTTCACTTTGAGCTGCTTGGATCTCTTCAGATGGACGACCTTGAACACGCATAGCACGAATACGATCTAGTTGATCGTTATACTTCTTGTTCTTACTAAGTTTATCGAATTCCTTCCACAGTTGTTGTTCACCGATGTACTTATACAGTACTTCACGTTCCTGTGGGGTGTATTCGTGGTTACCAGAGGAGTCCTTACGAATCATTTGAATACCATCCCAACCGCTATCAATAAGCCACTGACGCCAAGGCTCAGTACCTTCGCTAATCTTAACTGGATTAACAGCATTCAGTGAGCGAAGCACAGGGTTGTCGATGTCGTTAAGGGGCTTACCGGTGTAAATATCAATCTGTTCAGGTAGCTGACTGGAGAAGCCAGGAACCCTATTCTTTACATACCCAATAAGGTCGTTGTAGATATCCTTCTGGGAACTAGTGATGGCATTATTAACAACGCCAAGAGCACCGGACATAGGGATAGCCGCTCGTACTTCATTAGCAAGGAACCGAGAGATGGCTGTTTCATCACCATCAGCGACAGCGACGACAGGCTCAAGACCAGCTACCCAAGACTTATTTACAAAGGTAGCAGAAAGAGTCCATGCTAGCTTCTTAATGAAGTCCTCAGTCAGAGTAGAGCCGATATCACGGGAGTAGTAAGCTAGGTCTCCAACAAGAGTCAAGATAGTATCAAGTGGTTCATAGCCAGCATAGCTAACCCACTTACCTGCAACATTGATCGTCTTAGGCTGCCAACCGAAGTTATCACGAAGCTTCTTACGCTCACCAGCATTAACAGGGCCATTGCCACGAATGTTACCAGCAAGAGCATGACCAAGCATAGAGGAAGACAGTAGTGCACCAAAGGCTACACGACCACGATATTCAGCTTCAAGACCCTTGAAGATAGCCATACCATTAGGTACACCATCATAAGCAATACCGTGCTCCATGAGAGCTTCTTTAATCTTGTCGATGTCATCACCAGCCCACAACACCTTAGAATACCTATTCATGCCAGGAAGAGTGGCAATAGGTGTGTAGGACATAGCAGCCTTAACACCATTAACACCAGTCTTAGGGAACATGAAGAATGGCTTGAGGATAGGCAGCTTATTGATACCACGAGTCAACCATGCAGCAGCTTCATCGTCCAGGTTAAGTGCAATCTCTCCAGCAGCATTCTTAGCAGCAGCATCAGTAAGATTACCTAGAGCATCAAACGACTCATCATAAGCGATCTTCTCAGCCTTAGCTAGCTGTTGAGCCAGTTCAGCACCTTTGTAACCAATACCATAAACCTCATCCCAAGCCCTAGCACGAGCTAGTTGAGAAGCAACAGTAGTCTGTACAAAGGCATCAGCACTGATCATTGCATTAGTGCCGTATTTAAACCAACGCCAGTTACCAAGGTCATACAAAAACCTAGCAGACCTGTATTGGAAGAGGCGTCCCCAATTACCATCCTTCTCCCACACCTGTTCCATATCGGCCAGTGTGTCCCAAAGGTTAGGGTTATAGTCAGTAACAAGATCTTCACGTGCTAGTTCACGGAAGTCTGTATTGGCGTCGTTACCCCACTTACCATTATTCCAGGTACGCTTAAAGGTATCCCAGGAATCAGCAAGTGCTCGTTTATTAACCTGCCAGAATGCACCGTAGACATGGGTAGCCTTACGGAGATCTTCAACAGTGTTACGGCCCATTAATGCACCAATACCAGTACCAAGGAATGCGTTGCTAGTACGGAGGGTAAGCGCAACAGTGTTACCAGTAATAGCTTTGAGAGCAGAGATACCAGACAGCATGTTATTATAACGTACTGACCACACACCTTGTGCAAAGGCATTAAGGCCTTCGTCACCGCTGTAGATAAGACCTGCAGGGCTAAGTTGCTTAGCGCTCCACTTCATCAGTTTATCAAGGGAGTCAACATCACCTTTAGATAATGCAAACGCATCAATCAAAGGTTGAGCAGCATCAGGACGATCACGAGCAATAGCGCGAATCATATCCCGATAGCCTTGAGCTTGGAGATTCTTCTCTTGTACCTTAAGGTCAAACTGTTCAGTAATCTGTCGAATAGCAGTCTCCTTATCAGGTGATTCCTTAAGGAACTTCTGCCAACGATCTTGGTTCTTAAGCGCCCAACCTGCGATGTACTTATTGAGAGCATACTCTTCCATAAGGAAGGCAAGACGATCACCAAGCATCTCAGTAGTGCGGCTAAGGTCAGCACTCTCAGGGAATGCTTTATATCCCTCAGCAATATCAGCAATCTCACGTCCTACGGTATCCATAGCACGAGCTGATGTTTCAGTAACAACTTGACCGATGTATTTATCAGTCAACTCACGCATAGCATAGCCAATGGCTTCCGCCTGAACATCGTTGACGTACTTAATAGAACGACCATCAAGGAGGTTCTTAACATCACGATTATCGAGGAACAAGTTTTTGAGGTCAGATACCTTATCAGTACCGATGATGTCATTGTAGATCTTCCACGCAGCATCACTCATCTGAGCTTTGGTGTACCTAAAGCCATCGACAATAGCATCAAAGCTACCAGTAGCACGAGTACCTTCAGCTAGGTCCTCGATGAGGTTACGCGATACAGCATTACCTTTACTAAGGTCGTAGTAAGCACGCTCAGAAAGGATAGGAGCAGGAGTACCACCACTGTTACCAAGTTTGATAGCAGTAGTGTCTGCCATGTTACGGGCAATGTTACCAGGAGGAATACTAAGAGCAGCAGTAGAGCCCTCGGGGAACATAGTAGGAGTTACCATAGGATCAACACCACTAGCCCCTTCAGGATCGTCCATAAGGCGCCCTTTACCTACCTCATCTATCTGACTATCACGGCTGACCTGCTGACGCTCTACAAACGATTCTAGAGGGCTCTCAGTGAGGTCTGTAGCTCCTGTTTCAGTGTACTGTTTAGAGAGCTTGCCACCTTCACTATCGAGTGCTTTAATTTGACTATCTAGTTCACCAATAATATCCAGTTGTGCCCTAAGTGTCTCTTGGTCAAGAGCAGGAGTAGCAGCTACCTGATCTAGCTGTTGTTGTAGCTCCATACGCCGAGTGTCAATTTCAGACAAACGAGTAGCAGTAGCAGCATCAGCATTAACGAGAACTTCAGAAGACATAAACTCCTGAGCAGTCTTATCGTTAGGCTTAAACCAATCCATTACTCCACGACCTGCAGCAGCAGAGTAACCAATGATGTCACCAACAATACTAATACCTGCTGATTCGTAGATGTTACGTTGACGACGTTGTTCAGGTGAATCAGTATCCTTAACAACAAGTGCATCGGGAACAGGCAACCAAGGTGCCGCTTCTTTCACAATCGTCGATACAGTTTCACCTTCTGATTGATCGCTAATAGCGTTAACAGCAACATCACCAGCAACGTTAATACCAAGAGCAGAGAGACCACGAGCAACAGGCCCACCAGCCATACCAGCAGTACCGATACGTGATGCAGCACCCACACCAATACTAGGGACAAGAATAGAAGATACTTCCCTTACCTTTTGAAAGCCAGGATTCTTGAACTTTGTCTTGGCATCCCAGGCATCATCAATCCATTCAGCACCAGGGATACGACCAATAGCATCCATACCGAAGTCAATAATACCCATACCGACTGAACCAAGACCCTCAAGGGTACGTTGGGCATAGGTACCAATATCTTCGCCAAGGGTAGCGTTAGGGTCACCACTACCATAAATGAAGCCAGAACCTCGGTTAAGTGGTTGTTGAGGCTTCTGTTGACCACCACCCATCAGTTGTTGAGTAGCTTGTTGTTGAGGAGACTTAACAGGCTGTACATTACCAGCAGCTTTGTTCTCTGCTGGTGTAGCCTCCTTGTACATTGTTTGAGGAGCCGTCTTAGAACTATAAGCTGGAGCTGCCTGTTGCAAGGCTTGCTCTTCAGCAAGTGCTTCAGCTTCTAGACGCTTCAGCTCCTCTTCATCTACATAGGGGGTTTGTGTCATAGAGTTTTACCATGTAAGAAACTGAAACGCCGTCCATCCGGCAGTTGAATAACCAATTTATCTCCGTGTTGTGTACGGGTTTTAGATACAATACGTGCTCCATTCTGTAGGAACACTTTAGATCCTTTAGCTGTACCGTAGTCAATACCGTGTGAACCACGAGCTACATGACCAGCAAAGGTATCAGTAACAGGAATACGACTCAAAGGAACACGTCCAAATTGAGGATCCTCAACAATGACAAAGTTGTCAAGAGCTTTAGATGAGAACTCCCTAGCAAACTCATTCTGTGGTGTGTTAGGGTTGTCTTGTTGCTTAACATCTAGGTGTGGACCAGTGGAAGTAGGTCCAATGTTGTCTGTAATGTAAGCAAGGGTGGGACGCATAAATGCTTGGTTACGAGCAGGAGGTGCAGTAGTATACGGTTGATCAACATTAACACCCATCTGTTGCATCACACGAATGATCTTACTAGGATAGGCACCTTCACCACCAGCATAGCCACCAGCTGCAATAGCTTCAATAGCTTGACGTGGTGTCTTAGCACGTGACAAACCAGGTGCGTACCTAGGATCAGTCATCAGGTTCAGGAAATCTTTAGCAGACTCAAGAGGTGAAGCGTAGTCTCTCCAGTAGGAACCGTTCTTTTGTGTGCCTTGACCAGGACGTGCTTTGATGTTGAAGACATTATTCTTACCTGAGGTATACTTACCCCAACCAGACTCTAATGCCCACATAGCAGCCATCACCTGAGGGAACTTAAATCCAGAGGCATTACCAAGTGCTACCACATCAGCATAGCCACTATTACCTGTACGTACTGTAGCAGGTGCATTACCGCTACCAATGATTGTAGTGTTAAGACGATCCTGAGTAGTAGGTTGAGCGAAGATAGCACGCAGTACTGGGTCATTAACTTGACTCAGTTGATCCCTAAAGCCAGGTTTGATTTGTTGGGTAAGACCTGCTGCCTTAAGCTGTGCATTAAGGATTTGAGTAGGACTCATGCCAGGTACTGCCCTAGACAAATCAGTGTAGATCTGTGGGATAGAGATGGGCTTACCGCTAGCAATGCGATTATCAATATCCTTGAGCAGTGCAGGGCTCGCCAGTACTTCAGTGTTAATTACATTGCTGTTGGCACGTACCTTCTTAACAACTTCAGAAGTTGTGATGACATTGATAGTAGCAGGAGCACCTGGATGTTTACCAGGTGTAAAGGCAGCATAGAAGGCTTGTGTCTGACCTGCCTTGGCTTGAGAGGAAGCAATAACAGCAAAGGCACCCTTCTTTGTTTCAATAGCTGTGAGGACATCTAGGCGTGCTTTATTAGCAGCAACGCTAGGCTCCATCGTCTTGGCGTACTGTTTGAACTTCTGGTTATAGAGCTTGAGTGCATAGTCAGAAGCACCACGCAGGCTATAGTGAGCAGCACGGTTAGTGCTATCACCAATCAGGTTCTGCTTAAGTGCATCAGTAAGTTCACCTTTAATGGTCTCTTGTTTAATACCAGAGTCAGAACGTTGTTGATCTAGTTGCTGTGCTCGTGTACGCCATGTCTCACGTACTTCAATAGGTACACCAGGTTGATCAACATCATCAGCAGTGAGAGTGCCTTGTTCGTATTGTTCACGGAACTGCTTACCCCAGAAGTCAGCATTCTGCTGCTCAGTGGTGAAGGCAAGGTGAGCTTGGAGACGATCAGTGGCAATACCATTAGCCTTAGCTTCTTTGATGATAGAAGTGAGGTCCTCTTCACTGGGGTTATTGTTCTTCACCCAATCAAGTAGCTGATCCTCTTTACGCTTGTTCTCACGACGCTCTTGTGCTTCAATGAGTTGAAACTCAGATTCCTGATCTTTCTGCCTAGCATTCCTCAGGTCGTCAACATCACGAGGGAAGCGATCATACCAACTACCTTGGTCAGTCTGCGCTTCTTTGAGCATACGCTCAACATCAGCATCTGAGTAACGAGTAGTATCAGCTAGCTCTTTGAAGATGCTAGCTTTAGCATCAGCGTTACCCACTGGTGTTACACCATCCTCTCTATAACTACGTGCTGTGGTCCTAAATGCCTCAGTAAGGCTTTCTCCAGTCTTGGTGCGGGACATACCACTGAAGGCATCATCACGCATCATGGAGGACTTATTGACGACATCAGACTTCCTAGCAGCTTCAATGTATGAGTTGTAGGTACCCCTCATCTTCATAAGAGCAGGTGCCATGAAGTCAGCACTAAGGCCAAAGACACCATTCTCTTTTAGAAAGTCACCAAAGATGCTCTGCATAGCTGCAGCACGATCAGCCGCAGTAGTAGCTCCCCTCTCATCCAATTTAGATTGAGCATAAGCTGGGAACTCAGCAGTGATGATCTCCATATGAGCTTTAAGGCGACCGTAGTCACGTGCCTTATTGCCAGTAAGGAGACTGGTAACAACATTGGGATCCAATCCTCGTGACTGGAATCCCTCAGCGATTTGATCTTGTGCTTCACCACTCTGTTTGAGTAGTGTCTCAGCACCAGCTACTGCTTGTTGACGCTGTGGTGATAGACCGCCTGTAGCTACTTCCATGTAGCCAGCCATCATATCAGACTCTTCCTTAGCCTTACGGTATTCAGTAAGGCCTTCGGTAAGTGTTGTGCTGAATTTAGAAAGACTTTCAAAGACAGCTTCTGCGTTTTTACCACGCTGTAGCTCGCTTTGGATCAGTGTTTGAGCATTCTTACCAATAGCTTCCTGGCGCTTCTCAGTAAGTTTCCTCTCCCACTGATAATTCTGATCACGATCTCGTGCTTCGATACTGAGCTTACGTTCAAGTCCAGCACCATACTCGTCTCTTACCTGTTTAATTTCCCTACGGTTGTCCTCCATACCACGTATGATACGGTTGTCGCGTTCTTGCATACGAGCAAGACCATCCGTAGGTGCTTTAATAGGATCGAAACCTATACTCCGGGCGTACCCTCTGTAACTTACTTGATCCATTTATTCCGAAGAGTTAATTAAAAACCAAAATCCAGGGACATGTTCCTTGCAAAATTACTCGACCCCAATGAGCCAAGATTGCTTTGGTTAGATGCTCCTCCAAGACTAAAATTGTACTTACTTCCGCTACCAATACTACCAGCAATACTACTTAAACCTTGAGTAGCTGCTCCAATCCATGAACCAGTAGACGATGCCATAGCACCTTTAATTGGTTTAGGACCGAAGTCAAATGCTTTAGGTTTACGTGGCTTGAGATACTCAGCACGTGGTGTAGTAAGTGGCTTAGGCGGTTGCGGAAGACGATCAGGACGTAGCATACGATTAGCTTCTGCTGCAAGATCAGCGCCAAACTTGTCGTTAGCAATCTTACGTAGAGCAGATGCTGTATCAGCCTTAGCGCTAAGCAGTGACTCAGCAAGGATTGCCTGGTTACGACCGAGAGCAGCAAATTCAGCCTGCTCCATCTTCTCTGCACTCCTACCTTGCTGACCTTTAACAGCAGCAACACCTTCAGACTGCAGTGCCTTGATAACAATATCTTGATTCTGGAAGGCCATCTCCTTCATGGTATCTTCCAACTTACGGTACTCAGCTTCATTAGCGGCAGCTTGTGCCATCTGGTTGAAGGTAAGTTGCTGACCGTAGATCTTTTCAGACTTAGCATACTGCTTCATCTGAGAGGCATACTCAAAGTCTTGAATCTTTAAGTTGTATAGCCAGTCTTGTAAGTTGGTAGCATCTTTAAATGCACCAAGGGTTTCTTCGTTCTTTTGATTGAGGCGCCACTGCTTAGTACTATGACGCCAATCAGCCATGGTGCTACGTTTACCATAGCGCCAAGCTTGAGTGCTGTATTTATACTGGGCTTCAATAGCGGCATTCTGAGCATCAGCCTCAGCTTGCCCACCAATACCGCCAAGGACGGCACTGCCAATCCCGAGGATTGCACTAATTGGATCCATACTCAGGTCCTCCGATAGAAGCCAGGTGCATATTGTCCCTCCCACTGCATAGACACAAGACTAACAGGGAACGGAGTATTTGAAGTAACTTTCATTGTATAGTTGTCTGGCCTTTGATAGATTGGAACTTTGTAAATAAAGACATCACGGAATGGAGATGTATCGGCAGTGTAAAGATCAGCAATCTTAGCACCATTAACATTATACCATTCAGATCTAGTACGGTCCTTTAGGTTGAAGTAGATATCACCACCAAGACCTGTATAGAATGCCATACGAGATGTGGTAGTAACAGCAGTAAAGTCAACACCTGGTTGACCCATGTTATAATAGTACCTAGGTAGGATTAGCTCCATGCTGTACTCATATCCAACATAGATGTAACTACCACTAGCATCACCAGGGATACTAAAGTATGTACCACCACCATCAGTTAGGAGAGTAGCAACATTGGTATAACCAGATTCTGTACCAGCAGGTGGTACTTTCTTTAGGCCAACCACATACCTGATTACCTTAGTGGTATCGAAGTAGGTGGGTAAATATACTTTAGTTGTATCGTTAACTTGGTTATATGTTGGTGCAGTAGGTGGTACTGGTGATACCATTGCTACATCAGTTACTTCACACCATGAATCAAGGTATGGGTCAACTGCATTACCAAAGATGTTAATGAGTCCACCTGTGCTAGGTGCAAGGACAAGTTTATGTTGAGTTAGTGTGTAACCCTCTGTCCCACTAGTCAGTACATAGAGGATATCGTTTTGGATAGCTGTATGGATCACATTGGAAGGAAGTAACCACTTCACCCAAGCAGCCATAGGACGCTCATCACCCTGCTCGTAGTACCTATGGATATATAAGTACTTAGACGTACGGCCAGAGGCTACCCACAGGCCGTTCTGAGCGCTACCAGTGGTATCTGTAATACCATTAGGCATCCACTCAGGGACAATCTTAGTGGTTTCAGTTACGCTAGGTGTCTCACGTTGTCCCCTAGTGAAGATCTCAAATGCTCTAGACCAACTCTGGTTCCTACTTACATACAAGACAGTAGAACCAAGATCGATTGGTTTGATGTAACGATCGCATTCATAGTTAGCGATGGTACTGATAGAGCAGTTAGCAGGAGTCCAAGCACCATTTTCAGCTTCCATAAGGAACTGTTGACTATCACTGAACAAGAGTAGACCTTGAGTGATAGGTACAACTGAACGAACAATAGCTGGTTTAATACTAGCACAGCTAAGATCAATGGGATCAGCAGCAGTAATAGTAGTAGCAGATTTGTGGTAGAAGTTATAGTAATCTCCAGCTTGAGACATGGAGACATTATCTTCAGTCAGGAATCCAAGCCTATTATTAAATAGGAAGATATCCTGGATGGTGTTATCTACAAAGGATGGGTGGCTGTTTGATTCAGTATCTCCAACCAACCGTGGTTCCCACAGCAAAGGAAGGTTGTTAATGGTCTCTGAGCCGTCCAGGAAGGTGGCTCTAAACGTCAATGGACTAACACTAGTGCGGATCAATGCAACAGGCATTGTAGCCTCATTTAGGCCAGTGCTAACGTTAGGTGCAATCGTCTCTTCCCAGTAACCCTTACCACTATTACCATCATCAGCAATGAACTTCAGATAGAAGTCATCCTGACTTGCCGAAGTGTTGTTAATTTTAACTACTTGACCATGCTTCGCTTGCTCAGGTAGTCGTGCAAATGTATCTATTGAATCCTGGAATACACGGATACTCTTACCATCAATACCAGCATTGCCAGACACATCAGTATCTGAACTAAATGTAAGGTAAATGGTGTTATCAATAATTGTCTTAGTAGCAAAGCCACTTGTGATGGCAGCAGATAGTCCAGCCGTAACAATAGCAATGGTAGCAGTAGGTGCTGTTGCAGGTGCTACAGGAGGTGCTGGTGATGTGTAGGTAAAAGTAGAACCACCAATCTTGACTGTATAGATAGCGTCGTTCTCAACACCAGCAATGACGATAGTAGCTTGACGCTTAGCATTCCATGATGGAGCAGCCTTAGCAGTAACTACCTTCTCACTGTTAACGATATAGGTGAAGTCGTTAATAGTAAGAGTTTTGATGCTACGATAATCAGTAGCTGTGAGATAACTTTCAATAGATGCTTGCTTACCAGTAGGGTATGTAACAGTACCAGCTAAGCCAGTCAACAGGTTCCATACTTTAACGACACCAGCAGATGTGACATTAGCAATGTACTTCTCTTGGTTATCCCTAAACATACTGAACCATGCTGTTTGGTCAGCAGTGTTAGCTGTTAGACTTGCTAACCTACCAATGAACTTACCACCAGGACGCTTCAGCATACCAAGGGTAATATCAGGGTAGCAGTTCACAGCATCTTTGACTTGACCCAACAGCATCTTCTCATCAGCTTGTTGGGAAACACCACCAATGAAATTAGGTATACGTTGAGAGATTGCTGTCATCGTGCAAGAGCCTTGAATGGTTTATAGCTGTTGTAGAACCCATCACCTTGCTTGAAGCCAAACATAGTGTAGTCTCCTTCGTTGCATTCATACTCAAGACAGTTAGCCCTACGCCACGTCTCAAATGAAGCAAGAGCTTGGGTAAGGTTCACATCACCAACAAGACGAATAGCACAACGTGTAGCAGCACGTGATGTAATGTAGTCCTTAAAGACCTGAGGGAGATCAGTAAAGTCGTAATACCAGACCACATCTACTTCGTAGGTCTTGGTTGTATCCCATACATCAGTATGACCGATCCTATCATACAGTCTACCATTTCTAATAACAGCATCGTAGTTGCTATTAGCTAAGGTATCACTGAGATCAATTTGTAGCATACTACCAGTCATCTCTAGATAACCACTAGTATTAGGAGTAAGTGGGTATTCAACCTCTCGGTTAAATGACCACCCCTCTGCCTGTACCTCCCGAGAGACTTGTTGTAAAGTCTCATAAGTAATTGCAACTTCCGGGTTGATTACAGCTTCGACAGTAGTACCATCTTCATATGTGATGGTCTGTGCCTCGATGGTGGTAACAGGCGCCTGACCAATAGACGCCAGAATTTCATTAACAGCTTGTAGCTCAGCCTGAGCGTTATTGGTTATCGGCATAACAATGATGTTATAAAAGAATTAAAAAAAAGGGATCCCGAAGGACCCCCTTAGTAAACCTAATTAAGCATTACTGCGATTGGCATCCAAAGCAGGAATATCTACTTCAAGTGTTGCTCCGTAATAAGCAAGGCGAAGGCCGGAAGTAATAGAAAATACCTTAGACACAGCACCACCAGTTTTGGAGACTGAACGACGAACAGCATTGCCACCAGTCACAGCAAGATCACCGTTCTCGTTATAACCTGCACCATATGAACCAGTAACAGTACCAGGAGCGCCAGTACCACTGACACCGTTGTTACCAGCAAGTCGGGTATAGTTAGACATGATCAGAACTTCCGATATTCAAGGAAAGAACCAGCATAGACAGTGGTGTCGCTAGCAGTTGCAGCATCTTGTGCAAACTTGAATTGCAGAGTGCCAGTATTAGCACCGTTCACCAGTACACCAGTAACACGCAGGAAACCGTTGGTGTTAGCGGCACCAAGGATCGACACAGCAGCAGAGGAAGTGGCAATAGCCAGATCAACCGCAGTGTCATCAGGAGCCATACCTTCGGTCAGTTGACGATACAGGGTAGGCGAACCAGGCACAGCAACTTGATACTTGAAGTCAGCACCAGTTGCAGTGTTATAGAACAGGTTAATGCGGAAGAGCACGCGCTCATAAGCATCAACGTTGAGCTTCAGCTGAGGAACATCAACAAGAGTCGAACTGTTATTGACAATACGGTTAGAGTCAACAACATTAGCCAGCTGCATCATGTCGGGTTGATATACAGGACCGACGTTCCCGTTAAGAGTGATAGACATTATTTATCCTAAAGTGAGTTATGTAGAGGTTGCCCCAGAAATAGAAGAACCTTCTGTTGCACGTTGTTGAATACCGGCACCTACAACCTGACGACCTGCTTCAAGAGGAGAGCAGGGATTCAGAGTGTAGGAGGCAATGGTACTAGTAGAGCTAAAGATTTGACCAGCAGGAATCTTCACAACTTCAGAAGTTCCAGGAGTAATAGCCATTTGATTGCCTCCCTATCAGCTATCAGGAGCGGGCCGACTGCAGCTCGATAGCAGCAGCAGGGTTCAGAGTACCGCAACCCATAGCCAGACGACCCACGATCAGGTCACCCTGGTACATCACAGACACATCACCAGAGGTGGTCTGCACAGAAGGAGCGATAGCTTCTACAACACCAGCAGCATCCTTGTAGTAGATCAGACCACAGTGGGTACCGAAGTCCCCATTGTATTCGTTGTTCTCACCAGGAACAGAACTTACCTCACCAGCCAGGAAGGGCAGGTTGTTGGAACGCTTGATAGAGATACCAGCGATCTCATAGAGACCCTCACCGCTGTTCAGGTTACCTTGGCTGTTGCCATAGTCGCGGTTGAGGATGTTCGAGTCGACCTGCGACACGAGTGCATAGTACTGACGCGGGGACAGCACAGCAGTGCGGCCTTGCTTGGGAAGATTCTTCTCATCGAGAATAGAAGCAGCCTCGAAGAAGGCGTCAACAAGTGCTTGAGCATCATACTCTTTGTTAGCACCAAGTTGGATCACAGAACCGCCGGGCTCGGGACCAGGGCCGGCAGTGATGGGGTGAGCTTCACGAGCAGACTTAGCGATCTGACGGAAGATCTTTTTGTCGTATGCCTCGGCGAGAGCGTGGCCGATCTTAGCGGCGATCTCAGATCGAAGGCTGTAGTGAGCCAGGGTCTCATCCAAGTCGTACACAAAGGCTGAGCTGATCAGAAGATCATCACAGTTGATGGTTTTCTGCGCAACCGGAGGATCACCAGCACCCAGGATCGGAGTACCAGGGGTATGGTAGGATGCCTGCATACGGCCAGTAAAGATGAACTGCATCGACTTACCATTCTTAAGGGTACGGCTTTGTACAGTACCTTTAGCAATAGTTGCAGACTCATAGGCTTTGAACATCTCACCCGAAAACAGCTTCAGGTAAGTTGCGTATTTAGAATCATAAGTGCCGTCGTTAATTTTATTAACGGCACCTACAAGAGTTTGAGTAGTGTTAGCCACAATAGTTAAAGAGAGAGTTGTTTACGTGTAGTCCCTCTAAGCGCTTAGAATTTTTGTTGTCATTTTGTTGTCGTCTCTCCGACTGTCATGGCAAAGGGTGTCGGTCGTAACCGGCCTAAGCCAAAGAAAAGGAGGTCCTACTCTGAGGTGCCTCCAATCCAATTAAAAAGTTAGGGCCAGGTAGCAAGCGTACCAGCTTGTACCTTAACACCTTTAGGGCTCATCTCAGTGAGCGTTTGATTAGCTTCACCGTATGCAGTAGCAAAGGCAGGAGAAGCAGCGAGATTCGTTACGTATTGAACAGCAGATACCGAAGAGTTCTTCGGATCAAAGGGATTAGCAGTAGCCATTGTGTTTAACCAGATAAGTAAGTGATTAGAGCGGACAGTCTTGCGACGTCTTCATTCAATAAGCCGATAGAAGTGTTGCAGTTATGGCACAAAAGACCACGGACTTCACCAGTCACATGGTCATGATCTACATGCAGTCTTCCGTGTCGTTGAGTATCTGGAGTGGCTGGACATGCAGCACATGTACCACCCTGATCAGCCAACATCCGTTCGTAATCTTCGTTGCCTATTTTGTACAGCCAGCGTAGATTATTTTCCCTGTATTCTTCTTTTGTCTTTTTTATTGTTTTAAGGTAGCAAGGTCTGCACCTTGCGTGTCCTTTGTAGAAGTCATCAGTCAACACGCCGCATGTTCGACAATGTTTCATCCAATACTGGGGGCTGTAAGTGCTACAGAAGTTTGATTAACGGCTGCTAAATCTAAAGCAAAATTGTGAGCGTTTCTTTCGTGAATTACTTCAAAGCCAAGGTTGGCACGATTAAGAATGTCGGCCCAAGTTGGGATTGGTGTCAGACGATTGTCCATGATAGATTGAACATAATTCAGTCCATTCAGGTTAAACGCCATGGTTGAAACGCCCAGAGCAGCAAACCAGATACCAACAACAGGCCAAGCAGCAAGGAAGAAGTGAAGGCTACGGCTATTATTGAAAGATGCATATTGGAAGATCAAACGTCCAAAATAGCCATGAGCGGCAACGATGTTATACGTCTCTTCTTCTTGACCAAACTTGTATCCATAGTTCTGAGATACTTCTTCAGTCGTTTCACGAACAAGACTAGACGTAACCAAGCTGCCGTGCATCGCGCTAAATAAAGACCCACCGAATACACCCGCGACTCCAAGCATATGGAAGGGGTGCATAAGGATGTTATGTTCAGCCTGGAAGACAAGCATGTAGTTGAAGGTTCCCGAGATACCCAAAGGCATAGCATCAGAGAAGCTTCCTTGACCAAAGGGATAGA
>JACCDU010405798.1_pt1 | contig 21157 bp, 26 predicted proteins | sample 7446081 | NCBI WGS metagenome assembly JACCDU01 (sample SAMN15323447, study PRJNA562643) | freshwater metagenome | isolation source: river surface water | place: USA:Blue River Watershed | collected 2017-08-17
ATCATCATAATATGAAAACAGTAGCTGTAGAACCAGCAGAATCACCAGTGATGTCAGGTGGAGAGCCAGGACTTCACGGAATTCAAGGTATTGGAGATGGTTCTAAATTCTTAGTAGACTTAAAAGAAGTTGATGATATTATTATTGTATCAACGCAAGAAGCAAAAGACAGAGCAAAAAGATTGGCTAAAGAACAAGGCCTATTTGTTGGAATAAGTTCAGGAGCAAACATCTTAGCATCAGAAAGACTACTAGAGAAATATCCAGATATGGATGGAAATATCATTACTATATTATGTGATAGAGGTGAGAGATATTTATCTTGTCTATAATTTAATATATAGTGTATGAAACACTTAAAAAATTTCAATGAATCTATACATCTTAGAGAAGTAAAGTTCACCAATAAGAGAAATCCAAGACTTGAGATTATAGTTACTAAGTCACCAGATGGTAGAATTGTAAATATTGAAAATGAAACTGGTATGAGATTCCCGTTTTCAGTGGGCCAGATTCTAAACAGAACAGCTGAAGTTTGGGCCTGTAATAATAACTTCTTAATGGATGACAAAGATACTTGTCCAGAAAAAAAGATATTTGGTGTAAGAACTTCCGATGTTCCACAAGGACATGAATGGAGACACATATTTCCAAATAAATTCAAATAGAAATTAAATATATACTTTAATGAGATACTTACAAACATACAAACAACACAATGAAGGAATCAAATCAGCATTAGCTGGTGTTGGTTTAGCTGGTTCTTTACTCACTGGTTCACCAGAAGTAAAAGCACAAGATGTAACATCACATACACAGGAAATTCCTCAAGATGGTGTTGTAGTCATTAAAAACCAAGCAGAGGAGTTAAGTAAAATAAGACAATCTCAAGATGTAGCAGCTGATCCTAAATTAGCTATGATATTAGATGAGATTAAACAAAATATAAATTCAGATGACCAAGAGAAATTTGTTGAACTATTCAACAAATTATCAGCTCATATGGAGGAAAGATATAATTATAAAATTGAAGCTAAAAAAATAGAAAAATTATCAGCAGCTGGAGTTACAGACGCAACAAAAGGTATGTCTCTATTTGAAATATTTGGATGGTTAGGTTCTATTTGTTTAGCTATCTGTGGAATACCACAAGCGTTTCAATCTATAAAAGATAAACATTCACATGGTATATCTTGGGGATTTGTTCTTTTATGGTCTTTTGGTGAAATATTTGCCTTAGCTTATGTTTATGATAAGTTAGACCTACCATTGTTATTAAATTACGCAACAAATATATTGATATTAGGTATTATACTTTACTACAAGATCAATCCAAAAAATACAGCAGATTATGATAAAGAAATTCGTAGATTTCATTAATGAGTCAAATTCAAAAACTATAAAATTAAATCAAGAAGAGGTTAATTTATTTAATCAAGAACCTCTTTTACAAAAACTTATATCTGACAAAAAGGTTAGACTTTTTGATGATAAAGTTGAATTTGACGAATCTGATGTCCAAACTAAAGAAGTATTAGATCAATATTTAGAATTACCAGGTAAAGTAGAAGAAAGACTTAAAAACTATAAACTATTTGTAGAAGGTTTCAAAGATGATGATGAGTTCAAACAAGGGATTCAAGAACTTAAAAAGTCTCTTTTCATAATGTTTACTCCTATATTCGCGATGGAAAAAATTATTAGAATGGTAGGAGACACTAAAAAATTGGAAGAAGGAGCTGACTCACTGATTGAACTTATGATTAGTATGTGGTCACATTCATTAGAAGGAAGAGATGATTTAGATGAACAATTCAAAGAGATGATTATGACGGATTTTACAAAGTCGTTGAAAGAATCAAGACCTACATTTATAGAAAAATCTTTTCAACAAGGAATTGAGCAGTCTTTAGACTTTTTAATTAATAAACTTGAAGAGTTCAAGAAAAGAAAACAATCCGAAGGAGAAGAGTGGAAAGAAGAAAAAGAAGTTTCTTATGATGATATGTCTAATAAAGAAATAAGTGACTTAATAGATACTGCTCTTGATAATAGAGACTTTGAAAGAGTTAAATTCTTATCACAATTCTTAAAGGAATCTATAACAGCTACTGATGAGATTACAGAAGCTATTGGTGAGTATTGTGAGACACTACTTAACTTTATTGTTAATAACTATTATATTTCTTAAGTTTTCCCAAAGTATTTGATAGATGTCTTCAAATTGATAATATTTTATCTTTATTAAATCAATATAGTTATCTTCACAGTAATCCGCTTTTAGTTTATCTATGTTCTCTATAAGATAATGTTCTCTACTAAAGTATTCTATCACAGTTCTATTATTTGGTAAATAAAATTGGAAAAGTATATTATCTAAAATTTTATTTTCTATAAATTCAATTTTATATTTTATTAAAAATTCTTTAATTTCATTTATACCATTAGAGTCAGAATTAGAAACTAAATCTCTGATTAGACTTTCTTCAGTATTTCTAAACTCAGGTGCAAGTCCTAATAAGTGAGAACTAGCTCTTTGTTCATATACTATCCCGTTATAGATAACTTTAATATTGTTTAATGATCCTGTATATTCTGTTAATGAATAATCATACTTTTCTCCCCAAATATTTTTAGCTTCTAAAATAAAATCACTAGTAGTTTTCTTTTTTACCGTCTTTTCAGGACATCTTCCCATAAGATGTTTAGAGACAACCTGTGTATAAATCTCACCTTTATATTCTACCTCAATACGGTCAGTAAGTGTAACTTTACTTGATAAATTAAGATAATTGTATTTATATCCGTGTATACCTCTAGCCTTTTGTAAAAAATCAAACTTTTTCATATAGTATATATAAAAAATCCGAACCCTCTTTCAACACTTTTTTAATAAATCTTGAAACAGGGGTATATTTTTTTAATATATAAAGTATAAAATAAAAATTAATAAAATGGCAAAACAACAATCAAAAGAAGGAAAAAAGTTTGAATTCAGTAAGGTTGGTACTATATTAGATAATATTGCTAAATCAGTTCCAATTCAAATTGAAAAAGAGATTAAAGAAAGAAGTTATATCTCTACAGGTGTTTACTTATTAGATGCCGCTCTATCAGCTAAATTAGTTGGTGGTGGTATTTTAGCTGGACGTATCTTTGGTTTATTAGGAGAGTCAGGTGCTGGTAAATCTTTTATCGCATACTCAATATGTAAATCAGCTCAAAAAGATGGTTACTCAGTAATCTACATAGATACAGAAAACTCTATTGACTTAGAAGGTATCACTAAAATGGGAATTGACAATGATACAAACAAGTTTAGATTAATCAGATCTAACAAAGTAGAAGATATCAATATCTCTTTGACTCAATTATTAGATGAGTTGAAAGAAGCTAAAATGGGTGGATTTGAAATTCCTAAAATTTTAGTTGTTTTAGACTCAATCGGTATGATGTCATCAAACAAAGAAAAAGCTGACTTATTAAAAGGTGATATCAAACAAGATATGACAAGAGCAAAACAATTAAATGCACTTTTCAGAAGTATTAGTTCAGACTTAGGATATTTAGATATACCTATGGTTTGTTGTAACCACACATACCTTACTCAAGACTTGTTTCCAAAAGAAATTAGTAAAGGTGGTATGGGTCTTGTATACTCAGCGTCAGTATTAGGATTCCTTTCTAAATCAAAATTGAAAACTGGTGAAGAAGATGATATGGATTTAGGACAATCTGGTATCTCAGTTCTTTTTAAAACTCAAAAGAACCGTTTAGCTAAACCAAAGAAAATTAGATTTGATATATCATTCTTAAATGGATTGAATCCATATACAGGATTAGATGCTTTCTGTAGACCTGAATACTTTAATCAAATTGGAATCGCTCAAGGTAAGATGGAAGTTGATAAGAAAACTGGAGAAATGACATTTATTCCAGGTGGTAACAGATGGTATGTATCACATTTAGATAAAACAGTAACTACTAAACAGTTATTTAATTCTGATATTTTCACACCAGAGGTTCTTCAAAAAATGGCACCAATTGTTAATGACTACTTTAGATTTAAGTCAATTGATGAAATGGATAAAGTAGAGAGTCAATTCAATGAAATGATAGGTGATGAAGATGATTCTAATGGATTTACCGATGCAGCAGATGCTGATGATATTTTTGGATAAATTAAAATCCCTTTAATATTAAGGGATTATAAAAAATAAATATAATAAAATGAACAAACAAGAAATCTACGAACAGTTGAAACAACTTTGGGAAGAGTTTGAAAAGAATCACAATGCTACTAGCAAAGTATCAGACTCAAGAGCAAGAAAAGCTTTAGGTGAGATTAAGAAATTAGTTACTCCTTACAGAGCAGCTTCTACTGAAGAAGGTAAAAAGTAAAATGAAAATTATTCCAATGAAACACATGATTAAATCTCTTTTATTAGAAAGAAATATGGAAAGTAAAAACTTTTCTGATGAAGTCTTGTATAAAGTTGGAATGGAAAATGTTAGAAATAACATTGAATTTTACTTCGATAAAACTTATACTTGTGAATCAGTTATCAAAGAATTGTTTATTCGTGGTATAATTAACTATATCGAAACAAATAAGTTTCCTTGTTTAGAAAAATAAGGTGGTGGAATCTGGCGGGATTGAATCCAGTCGGCCCTTAAAAACCCTCTCATTGAGAGGGTTTTTTTATGCCAATATTAATTCTAAGAATTTATCTCTTTTTTCTGACTTAGTGAGTTTTTTTATACATTCAGGTCCTAATCCATTCAAAATAGAAGAGGGAACTGTCAATCTTTTACCACACTTACCACAGTGACCTTCATGCCATACCTCAAGGAAATCTGGAAGATTATCTGTTTTAAGTCTATTCAACATAAAATTAAATACTTTTACAGATTGAGCGTCTTGTGAAATAGTGGATTTTTTTCCGTGTTTATAATTACCCTCAATACAAGTACCAATATAAGTATAGGTATCTGGTGAGGTTAAAACACTAACAAAAAATAAATTTGAATCTTTTGCTTGCTTAACCTTGAAAGTAAATCTATTACCAGACTGTGAGTTAAGAAAAGTAATAATTGATTTACCCGCAAACATAAATTTGAGAGCTTCTTTTGTGTTTGTAATTTTGTGACCTTCCATTTTCCGTAGTGATTTATAATACAAATATACAATAAATACTTGATAAAGACAAATAATATATAGTTTATGATAAAAAAATATTTACAATTTTTAACTGAAAGATTCTCACTACAAAATGACTTTGGTATTTCTCATCAAGACTTATCTGAAATACTTTACCACATTACAGATGAATTTTCAAGTTTAGAGTTTTATGTTGAAGACTCATTACAGTCATCTTTAATACAAAGAGATGAGAATTGTTTTATTGTAGTATTTAATCAAATAGGTATAGATTTTCCAAATGACTTACCGGTTTTACACTATGTTGAGCCAAAAATATTTGAGCTAATAAGAGATGTAAATGAACATCTTAAAGAATTTAATCTGTATGTATATACTTCAGACTTTGGACAGACAGACGCTTACTATGAATTAGTAATTTCAAAAATAGGACACACACCTAAAGATACACAAAGAGGCTGGTAGACATGATTTGTTACTATATACATTTATGAAAAATATAGTAGCAATAGATCCATCATTAATTTCAACAGCACTTGTAGTAAGTTCTGGTGATACATTTAAAATCTACAACTATTGTAGAGAATCTAAAGTATTTGGTAAGAAAGGCATAACCAAGTGGTTTAAATCAGCCGAACAATATGTAACTTATAAATTTATTGATTATAGAGAATTTGAAGATTACTCAGAAGGTGAACTTACTAAACTTAAAGATTATGATAAGATTACTGATCAAATAATAGATGACATACTTGAAAATATTGATAATACTCAGGAAACTATAATAGGAATTGAAGGATATAACTTCGGTGCTCAAGTTGGAGATCTTATAGACTTAGTTACATTCTCTACTCTTTTAAGAAAGAAATTATTCGATAAAGTATCAGAGGATATCTGGGTTATGTCTCCATCAACTCTTAAATTAGAAACTTGTAAGTTCAGTTATGAACCAATAAGAAAAGAGACTGGTATAAAGAAAAAGAAAATAGTAGAAGAATATAGAAATAAATTAGGAATACCTGGTGGTAAATTTCAAAAACCTGATATGTTTAGAGCCATTGTTGAAAATGATAATTTAGATGATTTCTGGTCAAAACATTGCAAACTTACTAAAGATGAGATTCTATCTGTCAGTACAACTCCAAAACCATATGAAGATGTTGATGATGCTTATTTAATTTATCAAATACTTAAAAACAAAAAAAGAGACTAAATGTCTCTTTTTTTATTAACTTCCATATTCTTTAACCTTTTCTTCAAGATAAGAAATCACTTGTTTCTTCACCTCATCAGGTAACTTTCTACTGTGTTGTAGCCATTTAAGAGCCGATCCAAAGTTAGACTTTACACCTTTTTCAATCATATAATCTATGAAGTTTAATCTACCATGTTCAGCTGCCCATTTCATAGCCATATTTCTATCATCTTCTATTCTTGCACCATAGTTGATTAATAATTTGAATACATCAAAATATCCCTCACCTATATCATCTTTAGATTTCCAAGAACCTTTAGCACATCTTCTCACAGGAAGTGAATTATCAAAATTAGGATCTAATCCTTGTTTTAGGCAATACTCTACAGCTTCTAAGTCATTACAGATATTATTAAATACTTCTCCAGTAAGTTCAGAACCATTTGAAACTAGTAACTTAATCATATCAAGTGACTGAGCTTTATTAATTATTGCGTCCGATTTACTTCTTAAATTTGGAGAACCACCTAAGTCAAGAATGACTTTAGCCTTAGCTAAATCATCTTCTTCAACAGCGTGTAAAAGAGCTACACAATTATCTTTATTGATATTAGCACCATCTTCTTTAACATATTTTGTTATTTGTTCAATTGAAAGACCTTTCTTAACAATTTCTCTTTCGGCAATTTTAGCTCTTTGTCTTCTATCAATTTCTTCTTGAGTCATTGGTTTAAGTTGTTCAAAAAGATCATCTTTAATACCATACTCACCTTCCCATTTTTTAAGAAGTGCTTTAATTGTATGTGAGATTCCAGCATCATCTTTAGCGTGACATGCTCTAATTCTTTGACCAGGTTCAATTGTTATTCCTATTGTAGAGTAGTTATCATATTGAGGAATATTAAAGTTATAAATATAATATTGTTTGTTATTATGTGCACCAACATAGTTTTCCCACTGTGAAGAATAATCTTTGATACAGTGTCTTGTATGACCATTTAAGAATTGATTTGCTTGAAATGATTTAACTTCAATAATTAAGATACCATTCTCTTCATAAACAACATCATTTCCTAAGAAACCATACTTATCATTACAAGTATTTAACTTATCATAGAAAGCTAAAATTGTTTCATTCTCAGATGACTTTAAGTAGTTCTGAGCAGCTTTGATAAATTCTCTAATATTTTTGTATCTATTTAGAGGACCAAAATATCTTTTGTCTCCTTTCTTGTAAGCCTTACCATGAATAACTTGGTCAGAATCAATAGTTCTAACTTCACCGAAGAATGATTTCCAAAGTTTATCTTTCTTAACTTCATCTTTTCCACCAAGCGTATCAAATCCTCTACAAACTTCAGCAAATTGAGTTTTTATTACCTCAGGCGAATCAGTGTAATCTTTCTTTAATACCGGTGTCAATTTATCATATACTTTCTTGATTTTCTTATAATCTTCAAGTGTATCTAAACCATCAACAAGTTTTTCACAGTTGTTTGGAATATTTATATCAATGAAATTATGATCAAACTTTTTAGGAAGTTTATCTAACAATCCAGCATAGTCAATCAATTTTGCCAATATATTAGTTGGTTCTTTTGTCTCATCATCAACCTTAGTAAATAAGTCTTCCATAGGAACCATTTCAACAAAATAAAAATATGTGAACGGATAAGTCCATCCAATATATTTTTGTCCTAAATATTCTCTTATTTTAAGAAAGTCAGGGTCTCTTTCAATACCTCTTGCTTGCTCATCAGAAAGTTTAAGAGTTCTAAGCTTTTGTTTAATTTCTTCCTGTTGTTCAGGAGTAAAATCACCAAAAGTCAAACTTCTTTTTTCTTTATGGTCTAACTGTGCTTTTAATTCACCATCAACAAAACCCAACTCTTCAGCAGCAGTCTTTAACAAAAATCTTTCTTTCAAGAACTTTTTTGCCTTATCAAGGTTTTCATTTATTGAAAACTCTCCTAAAAATTGATTATACTTAAATAATTTCATAGTTTTTTAATCATTTCTTCTTGTATGGAATTTGTGAGACTCATTTATTCTCTCAATTTCTCTTAGATATATTTCTTTACCTTCTTTAAGATATTGTGCCAACATCTTAACTCTTTCATAATCACCAGCATCTAATGCATCATCTATTAGACCTTGTAGCTCTGAATTAGACAATTTAGAAAAGTCAACCTCTTCTTCACTTTCTTCATCACTACCATAAAGAGCCTTTCTAACTATAGCATCAACTTCAGATTCTTCCTCTTCTTCTTTAGGTAATTCTTGTTGATATTTTAATTCTTCTTCTCTTTCTTTTTGTTGTCTTTCCCATTCTTCTAACTCAGCTGCGTAAGACTCAATATCATCAACAATGTAGTCAATGATTTTTTTGATTTCTTTCTTTGCTAAAGACTTATCAAATCTTTCTTGATTGACTACAAAATTAGAGCCCTCTAAGTCAAATACAGAAAATAAACTTTTCATTATTTCTAAAAACTCATCATCAGTTCTTGCTACTTTTGCTTTCTTTTCTAAATATTCTTTGAACTCTGGCTTAGAAGACTTAGCTTCATCCATAGCTCTTTCCTTATCAACAGCTAACATAGTAAATACTCTTGTATCTAATCTCTTATACCTATCTGACTCAGGAAACTTATTTACAAATTGAATTAACATTTGAAGAGCTGGTGGTCCATATCTAAAGTCTTGAGCCTCATCAGTAAATGATGAAGTTGCTGCTTTAACTATTTTAGCAGTTTCTTTATCTTTTTTAACAGCACCTGACTGTAAAAACAAATAGATTCCTTTAATTGTCTCATGAATTAACATTGGAAAATCAACTCCAACTGAATGAATAGTAATCTTGGTAGCTTCTTTTTCTAAAAGAAGATTCATATCATAAAGATTACCTGAATGACTTTCCCACTTGACTTGACAAGCTCCAGCCATTCCACCTGGTGCATTTCTCATCATAGATGCTTTTCTATCTATAGGAATAATCCAGTCCATTTTATCAGCAATATCTGACATAGCAACCCAACATTGAAGAATTCTTTCAGAAGTATTTCCAAAGATTCTTCTTAACTCATTTGATACAGTATCAGAATATCTAATTATATCTTTGGTAGACTTACCAGCCGCCTGAGTGAACATATTAAGAAGTTTTTTCTTATCAATTGCTGATACTAAATCAGTACCAGGAACTTGTTCATCAGAACTCATCTCAGAGCTCGCATCTTCTTTCTCTTCTTCTTTCTCTCTCTTTTCTTGGTCTTTCTTATCTTGTTCTTCTTGTTGCTCCTCAGTAGGTTGTTTGGCTTGTTGAGAAACATCTCTTATATCTGTAAGTTTAGAAGCCACTTGTCCCATGGGAACTAATTCAATTTTAAACTCAATAGGTTTAATTGAAGTATCTAAAATATCTCCAAACTCTTCTCTTACAACTTTTTCAGCTAATTTTTGTAGTTTTTCTACCCTATCTTTAATATCTTCTTGAGATAATCTTTGGCCTTCAGGACCTGAAGTCAAGAGTTGATTAGACTCTCTCATATTTCTTTCAAACTCAGGCCAAGCTGTAGCCATTTGTCTTTCATCATCAGGTCTAACACCTAAACTTCTTCTTGCTTCTTCTTCAGCTTTTGACATGAAATCGGAAGGTACACCTTTACTTCCTCTTAAATCAACTTCTTCTTGTATAAATTGGTCAAATCTTTTCATAATTGATATTATTTTTTGAAATAAGAGTCTATTTCTTTTTTCTCTTTGTCAGATGACTTAGAGTAGAGATAGTCAAGTCTATCAATTACCTGTTGAGCAGCAGCCAAAGGTGAATCTTCTTCAGAAGGAACTTCAGTTGGTGTTATACCAGGTCTTGTAGGTTTTGGAACAGTAGGTGTTTCTGTCGGTATAGTTGTTGGAGCTGGTGTTGTAGATGGCTTTGTAGCAACTAACTCTTCACCTATAAAACTCTCAAACTTTTTTACAAATCTCATATATAAGCTTATATTTTTACATCTGTATATATTATTTTCTAATAATCTAAAATATGAAATTGAAAAGAATTAATAATCTTTATGAGTATGAAGAAGCCAAAAAATACATCAACTCTTTATTTCATTCTGAACTAACCGAAGAACAATCAAATGAAATAGAAATACTTTCTGTTCTAATGGAAGATTTTGAAAGAAAAGGAGAACCCGTAAGAGAAGACATTTCATTGGAACCCCTTATAGATTATGTTTATGACTTAGTATCGAAAGCTTCAAAGTTTGAAAAGAACGGTCTTATTGAGAAAGGTCTTAAGTTAGGAGAAGAGTATGGAGAACTTTCAGCAGAAATTCTTAAATACACAGAATATAAAAGAACCACGGAAAATAAAGATTCAATAAAAGAAAATATTCTTTTAGAATCAACTGACTGTCTTATCATGATTTTTGACATAATGTCAAATATGGGATTCACAAAAGAGCAAATTTGTGATATGGCAGAAAGACAAGTAAATAAATGGATTACTAATATAACAATTGAATAATATGAAAAAGGCGTATGTAATACTAAGGAAAGGATTTGAATATGATGATAGTGTATACAACTCACAAGAAGGTGGTCATCCAAGTCTAGTTGTGTTTTCAAAAGAAGATGCTAAACTAAAAGTAAAAGAATTGAATATTAAACAATTCAAAGAGTGTAATCTATCGGAGTATAGTTATGAAATGGATGAAATCTTAAATGTTGACTATGAAGAGTATAATAAGTTCAATGAAGACTTAGAGACTAAATATGGTAAACCAAAATCAAAAAATCAATGGGAAACTTTTGAGGATAGATTACATCCTATGGCTAATGAAAGTGAAATTGAACAATATATGAAGATGGTCTCTTTTTCTTTCTATGAAATTATTGAGACTGATATTGATATCTCTTCTCTGAGAAATGAACAGATAAATCAAATATTAAATTAATAAAACCGTTAAAATAAGTCCTCATAAACTTTTAATATATAGTTTATGAGGATTTTTAATTTTAAAAACTTTGTTGTAAATGAAAGATTAGGGCTTTCTGAATCAAGTACAATGTTCAGAGAAATAATCTATAAAACAGTTTACTCAAAATTTACTGAATTTTATAAGTCAACTGAAAAGTCAATCAGTGAGACACTTATAATAAATTATAGAAAATTAAGACCTCAAATAACAGATTTGAAGTTATACTCGGATTTTCCAGTAGTTGGTTTTGAAGTTGATGTAGAATTTAAGAAAATTACAAGTTCAAGATTTACCGCTCTTTATGGTGATAAAGAAATAACAGTAGGTGGAAGTTGTTCAGGTTTCGGTCATAAAAACTGGAAAAACTATTCCAAAATTGTAAAACCTGTAAAAAAAGTATCTGATGTTGGACTTATAATTCACATAGGTATAGATATTGATATTGATAAAACTTACTTTGATATGTCAAATCATGAACACAATGAAGAGTTAATAGACGGTATAAATTCTACTCTATTTCATGAATTAAATCACTCTTATGAACATTACAAAAGAACTATGAGAGCTCCAAAGAGGGGTGAGTATAGAGGAGCAATTTATGATAGATCTTTCAACACAGCTCTTACATACGCTGAAAACAATAAATGGAAATTTCCAAAAGAAATATGGAAAAAATGGAGTAATGATTTTCTCCATTATATCTACATAAGTGAAAGTCAAGAACTCAATGCAAATGTTCAGGAGATGTATTATTTCATTAAGAAATATCCTGATAGAGAATTAGAAAGTTTTTCTATCTGGACAAATGCTGATGAAATGGATAAATTTGACTCTGATAAATTTTATGAAGAACTAAAGCAAGTAATAAATGAAAGATATAATTGGAGTGACTTAGGAAACTTTCTCTTAGCTGATTGTAAATCATCAGATGATGTTGTAGATAGACTTAAAGATATGTGGGTTTCTGTTTATGAAAGTGAAGTAAAAGGTCAAAAAGGAAGTCCAATTATTCCACTAAATACTCTAAGAAATATGTCAGGTAAACAATTTATAGAATATTGGGGTAGAAAATTTAATGAAAATGGTAAATACCTTAAAAAGAAAATAGGTAATATAAAATATCAATTAGGTAATGAAAAAATTTAGTAAAATAGTAGAATCAAATAGTGATAATCACTATAGAGTAGATGCTTATATTCAATTGGTTGTACCAGCTGAAAATGAAGGAGAAGCTGGATATTTATCAGATTCTATACTATCATCTGTAGAACACAACTATGACTATACAATTAATAATATAGAAAAAACTGACTTAAGAATTGAGAATGGTGTAAATGAATTGTTTAATTCTTCTACACCAACAATAACTTTGTCACCAAAAGATAAAATAAAATCCGAATTGATTGGAAATCAATATCAAATGGTATCTGGTATAATTGACATATTAAAAAAAGTCAAAGATAAAGAAAATAGAATGGAGATAGCAATGGATATGATTGAACAATTCAAAAGAGAGAATATAAAATTTGATTATATCAATTTTTTAGATTCCATAAAATAATATATAAAACATAAAAATTAAAATAAACTATGAAAAAGTTTTCAGATTTTAAACCTGTAAAAAGAGTAAATGAAGCAGAAGCTAATTTACCAAACTTTGATGATATGTCAAAAGAGGAACTTATTAAATTAATGAGTGTCAAAAAAGAATTACAACCAGATCCAGAGAAAAAAGAAGAAGTTGAAGGTGAAAGACCTGAAGTTTCTGAAGAGACTGGTGATGTTTCTAAATTTATTTCTAAATTGTTAGAGAGTAGAGAAATGGCTCAAGTATATCACTGGACTGTTAAAGGAGATATGGGTTCTCACGCAGCACACTTAGCTTTAGAAGCTTATTATGATGGTGTTATTGGATTCATTGATGATATTGTTGAGATTTATCAAGGACAATATGGTTTAATCGAAGGATATGATGTAATTGATACAACTGATGCAAAATCAAAAGATAAGTTAGACTATTTCAAAGAAACAGTAGAAGAAGTTAAATCTGCAAGAAAATGTATCAAAGCTGAAGATACTCACATTCATAATATAATTGATGAATTGATAGCCTTACAATATAAGACAATATATAAATTAACTTATAATAAATAAAAAATTAAAACCCACTTACAAAGTGGGTTTTTTAATAAAATTAAATATCCTTTTTATTTTATCTTTTCTACGTAATTGTCTTGAAGCCCATAAAAAGGACTTTAATGATTGTTCAATAACATCTTTTATATGCTTAGGTTGTCTATTCCAATCCATAGTTTACTTCCATACTTTCACACTGTATATGTGAAATTTTGAAACTTGTTTATCAACATATTGAAGATATTCTGGTCTTAAAGCGTTATTAAGTATTATAATCATCTTCTTATCTCTAAACCAATTTAGAGTTTTTTCAGATGTTATTTGTCTCACAAGATGGTCATTATAGTAGATTTTCATAAAATCTTTAGTCCACCATAAAGAAAATTTAATTACTTCTGAGTCATTAAATACTATATGACTTCTAGCACCCGACATAGTTTTATTTTCATTAAAATTAAAATGAAAGTTACTTTCTAGTTTACCTTTATAGCTACCGTCTTCATTTGAATAAGATTCATTTATATCTATTTCAGGTGGCCAACTTTTATCACAACTTAACCAAACCGCAGGCCAAAGACCTTTACCTCTTGGTAGTTTAACTTCAAACTCATAAAAACCATATCCATAGGAATCTAAACTTGATATGAGGCCAACAGAGTAAGGAATGTCATAAACTTTATTATTTTCCCAAGTTGTAAGTTTTTTTGGTGAATATTTTTGGTCAAGAACTAAGTGACCATCCTCTACATAAACAGAAGTATCGCCATAGTATTGATATGGAGAAGCAGTGTGAAATAATCCCCACTCTTGTCCAATTCTCCATTTTTTTGTATTAAATTTAGAGAAATTATCCTCAAAGGACAATTTCAGATTTAATTTTATAGAATTTGTATTACCATACTTTTTTTTGAATATTTTTACTTTTGTCCAAGTAGAGACATTTAGAAACGCATTTGTTACTAAATCTTTGAGTGATTCATTCAATCTCATATATTTATTTATTTTCTGTATAAAGATATTTTCTACCACCTTCATTATAATCTAATAGATTATTAACTATTGTGTCTATTTTATCCTTACTATCATCAATATCTTTTTTAATTACCTGCAAAGCTGCAATAGAATCATCAATTTGGTCATTTCCCTTAGTAGACTCACTTTTATAGTTATTGAGTTCATTTAACAATGATTCTGTATATTTTGACTTATCTTCCATAATAGAAGCAAAATCTTTTAATTCTTCTAAAATCTCATTTACTCTTTCAGATGAGATATCTACTTGTTCTGCTTCATTGAATCTTTTAATTTTCATATAAATGGTTTGATATTTTAATATATATATTTAATTATGAAACATAGGAATAAACTTATTTTAGAATTTACAGAGTTTAATCTTCAAAGAATGAATCCAGACTCCGCAAGATCTTCTGTTCATGTTGATGATCCACAGTTGTCTATAAATGCTTTTGATAAACATCAAGATGCTATAAGACAAGCAATGGGTAGAATTAATGACATTTTGTACAATTTAACAGGCACAAATGCTTATAAAAATCTAAGAGGTAAACTTGCACTTGAACATCAAAATATTACAAATATGACTGTTCAAAAGATTGTTAAATCTAATAATATTAACTATGATGTTTATATAAAATTTATAATAGATGACTATGAATATTGGGGTGTTGTTGAAAATATTATGTCAGCGAACCCTGAATTTACATCCGAAGTATTCAAAGACTATGACCTTTATCAGAGTAAAGAGTGGGTTATTAAAATAAAAGGTCTTGTAATTAAAACTATTAAAACTTGGTTAAAGCCTGAACCGGGTCTATATAAACTTGAAAATGATGAAGTTATTTGTTACTCTACAGAAACTGGAAAACAACTAAGAATGGAAAAGGGAATTGAAGTTGAAGTTGTTAGAGCACATGATAATAAAATTATTGTCAAACATGAATCAGACTATTACAATCTTGTAGGAGATAACTACATTTATTTCAATTGGTGGTTTGAAAAATTAGAGGATTAATCTAATTAATACCCCTTATTAATTATAACTTTATAATTCACGCTTGTGTAGTATTGGTAAGCATTGGTTGAGCTACCAGTTTGTCTAAATACTATATTCCAAGATGTACCGGTATTTATAGTAGGAGTACCTAAAGATCCAGCAGGCGTACCGACTGTGTTAGCAACACTAAAATCTGTTGTTGTTGTTCCAAGTTGAGTAAATGTACCTGTACCACTAACATGATAAGAGGCTAAAAGTTTAGTTGTACCATTAACCCATCCACCGCTTCTACCACTTTCAACAATTCTTGATACAAAAGTTGCCTCTACAAAAACCAAACACTCTTGAGTCAAACTCACAGTGGCTACTGCAGAAGTAAAGACAGTACTACCAGCCATACCCATAGCGTCAAATCCATTTCCTTCTATAACCTCATGTAAAACACTATTAGCACTTGTGTTAATCCTAGCAGTTCCAAAATATAACATATCTGCAACAGAATCATAATACATAGTACTTAACTTTCTTACAGGTCCAGTTGTTGTATTTGTAAACATAGCAAGGTAGTTTGTGTTACCAGTAACTGAGTATGTTAGACTAATATTTGTAGCATTTGTAGCATTTGTCGCAAAAGATGATGTACCACAAGTAAGTTGATTTGGATTCAAATAAACAGGATTTACTGTACCACCTACTAATACATGACCTGGTGCTCCATTTGTCATTTGAGCTAGTGCCAAATTTCCAGAAGTTATGTTAGAAGCATTTATTTGAGTAATACCAGAACCAACTCCTCTAAAAGACTTTCCAGAACCAACAACACTAATATCACCATTAACTTCAAAGTCAAATCCAGGTGTTGTAGTATTTATACCAATTCTATTAGTAGTCTGAGTTTGAAAAATCACACTATTTCCAACTACATTAGTATTTGAAAACCTTGGAATATAATTAGTTGTTGTTCCAACACCATTAACTCCAGTCGAATTTTCATTTACCCAATTATTATTAAGCCAAACATATGGTAGACCATCGGATGTATCAAATACTCTAAGACCTTCATATTTATAAGGTATTGCATCTCTAGCGACCGAACCAGAAGCAACTATTCTGTTGTCTATTGGTAGTGAACTATTTAATTGAAATCCGTCTATAATTTGTATTGACATAATCTATATATAATTTTTTTAATACTCAAATCTATATTGTACAGTTGGAGGCCCAATTTGAGGAACTCCATTCCACTGATAAACTCTAAACTGTTTTGACGCCCAAAGCCCAGTCGGTGAAGATAATGTTAAAGTTGAAGATGAGAATGATGATGAAATTGTATTTCCCAATTCATCAAAAACATTACTTAATAAAGGATAATCATTATCTTGTATAAAATATAAATTACCACTTCCAAATATATCTACTTCTTTATTTCCTTGAGGTTCTACTAACTTTGTCAAAGAAGCCAAACCAGCAGTGGTCATTATACTAAGTGGACTAAATCCATAAAAATAAGGATAAATACCAGTAACTGAAGTTATAGCAATTGCAGTTTGTGTTCCATCTCCAACAGAAACTTGGAAGTTAGTTGTAGTACTCATAACAGGCGTTATTAATACACCATTAGCCACACCATTTACTGTTGTGTAAGTTGGAGTTGTAATTGGTAGATAAGAACTAGGTATCATATTAGATAATGAAGCCAAATTAGTTGAAAGTGTTCTCTTTTCAATTGTATAACTTAATTGTATAATTGGAGAAGTTCCAACTTCAACATATCCAGATGAATATGGTGGTAAAACAGATATTGAACAACTTGGTGGTAAGTATGGATATACTATTCTTCTTAGTAGTTCAGATATAGGATAATTACTAAAAGATGTACCAATCTGAACATCACCTATAGTAATTGGACAATATCTAGTATCAGTAAATTCTAATGGATACCCGTTAATATTTACAGGACTACCATAGATATTTGTGGGACTACCAGTCACACCGATATAATTAGTACCGGTAAATACCAAATCATTCCAATCTAACTTACCATTATTCCAGGATAAGACTTTACCATTTGATGCAGTCAACCCGTGATATGTAGTAGATTCTAAAATTGTTGGGAAAACTATATCATTTATTGATACAGTTCCATTTATACTTTCTATATTTATAGAAGTGGACTCACCAGCCAAAACAGAAGGATTTACAATGTCCATAGAAAATCCTTGTACTTGAACAACTTGTGACTGTAAATAAGGAGACTGTAAATACAAAGAGGAATCAGTACCACTAAGTATACTTACTCTTGTTCTTGAATTAGAAACACTATCTAATTTTGTATTATATAAAAATATATCAACATCACTATTTAATAGTGTGTTGGTCATAATATCTTGAGAATCATCATAATAAGAATAAGTACCTGAATATGATCTTTTACCTATAAGTATTTTATTCTTATAGTCATTATTCGACGCAGTTGGATTTAGTGTATCTATACCAATGTAAGGAATTGTAGATGCAGTTGAAGTTGTTTCTTTGAATGGCGAACTAGAATAAATTGTTAATATTGTATCTCTAATATCCTTTGGACTAATTTCCTTGGAGAAATTATCTTGTAATACATTCAGTATATCCGTTAAATTAGATGAAGTGCTACCAAGAAGATTATAATTATAAGCTTCAGTTGAACTTCCAATATTTATACTAAATGTCATCATATATTAAAATGTAAATTGAAAATTATTTGATAGACCACTTAGACTACAAGTAGCTATTGTTCTATAGATTTTATAATTACCAATATAAGGATTGTATAAAGTACCAACATTAGGAGCAACAGTGCCAGGAGAATAAGTAAATGCAGAAAGACTTGGATAACTTGAGTCATGAACAATAAATCCATTATGGTCTTTTATCATTGACAAACTTCCATAAGAAGCTGGAATCAAAAAGTAAATATAACCAGAACCAACATAATTTGCACTTACAGTGTCTCCAGAAACTATTTTAGTTATTATCTTTGACTGACTAAGACCATTTATGACATTAGTAAGTGAGGTAGGTGGTGTAGTTATAACATCTAAAGCTGTCAAGGAAAAACCATAGTATATTGGACTAACATATCCTATAGATGCAGTTGCACTGTATGAAAATGTTAAGAGTGTATTATTATCTCTTGCCACAAGAACATAACTCTGTGTTCCTAAGGAGTTACTTACTATATTACTATTAGTCAAACCTACTACTCCAGTTCCTGCAATACCAGAATAAGATGATAGAGGTAATATACCTGGATTAATTTGATATCCATATATATCCTCACTGTATCTTGTCAAACTATAACTAAAAGTTGCAGACTGTTGGATTCCAACTTCTGCATATAACCCACCACTTGGTATTGTCATTGACAGACTTAAAGCAGGCGGAACATAAGGATATAACAACTTTCTTAAAACCTCTACAATTGGCCAATTTTGATAACCAGGTCCATAACCGATATCCTGTGATAAGTTACCATTAAAAAATGAGCCCTTTGAAAATGATGAACCTATTTCAATTCCACCAATTGTTTGTGGAACTATTGAATTATCATCAAACTCTAAAGGATAACCATTTACATTACTTGGACTACCATAGATATTTGTAGGAGAACCAATTGTTCCAATATTAGCAATTGTAACCGAGGGATTATCCCATCTCAAAACACCATTAGGATATGTACCATAGTATTTTAATATCTTACCATTTGAAGCTGATGCTGCCGTTTCTGTTGTTGTTGGAAATAAAATACCGTTTATTGCCACTCTTCCAGTAGAAGCAAATATATTTACAGGTCCACCAGAAACTGAAGGATTAACAATATTTAATCCTATAGAACTACTTGAATTTATATAGTTAGTCTCTAAATATGGAGCATATTGATGTGCTACTGAATCAGTACCGGCTAATATAGCAATCTTAGTAGATGATTGTGTAAGTGATGAATCTGGTTTAGTATTGTAGAAGTAGATGTCAGTAGATGTAGAATTAAGAAGAGAAGATGACATTATGTCTGTTCCTGCATAATTTCTTTTCCCCAAATAAATCTTTTGTTTGATATCTCTGTTCTGTGGATTTCCAGAATCTAAACCTATATACTCAATTGAAGATGAGTTTATTGTTTGTTTAAAAGCAGATGAAGACCAAGCCGATAAGAAAGCATCTCTAACATCTTTTGGTGATATTAATTTTTGAGTATTATCAGGTAAATCCTGTAAAACCGCATAAATATCTTGTTTTCTTAAGGCTTCTGTTGGTTGACCAACACTTATACTATATGTAGCTGGCATTTAGTCTAATCTTTTTTTGTATATATTAAAAAGGTGAGACTATATTTGAAATAAAAAAGTCCTCACTTAGAGGACTTTTTCCTAGTTAAAAAGAAATTCTAACTTAATTAAATCTTTGACTTTAGCTGTTTGAAGATTCAAGTCTTCAAAATTTATTCTTTCATAAGCAATCTCATTCTCAACTTCCATAAGATCATTCATTTCAGAAGAGAAAGCTTCCATATTTGTTATACTAACAGCTCCTTGAATTGGATTTCCGTTGTCATCTTTAGGTACAACAACATTTCCAGTGTCATCTTTTTGTGAATACTTGTCTAATATTCTTTTTTCCATTTTAAGTTTATCATCAACTATTGATGAAACTTCTTTAATTATTCTAGTCAATCTGAAAGCAACCGATGCATTAATATCTAAGTCAATTAGTTTATTTAAGGCATCAATAGTCTCATTATTTAGTTGTGAATTTTTAATTACAATAGGCATATCAAAAAATTATTTTTTATTTTATATTTTTTTCAGTAGTATTTGTTGATAATTCATCAATTCTATTTTTAATAATATCAAAGTATTGTTCTTCTTTTTCAATCATAATGTATTTTCTATCAGTCAAAATACAAGCGTGTGCTGTAGTTCCGGTACCAGCAAATGTGTCTAAAACAACATCACTCTTTTTTGAATGTTTAGAAATCAAATCAATTATCAGTTGAAGTGGTTTTTGAGTTGGATGACTATATCTTTCCTTACCATGACAAATTGGATATCTATAAACACCATTATCATATTCTGAATTAAATGTTGGTTTTTTACCTTTAACAAAAGTGAAGAAATACTCATTAGCATTTGACAAATAATTGTTTTTAGAATTTACTGGAACAGGATTAGTTTTTTGCCACTGACATACTCTTGGTTGTTTGAACTTATACTTTTCTGCCCATTCTTTGATTATATTTGATTTCCATATATCATAAAATATTATAAGAGTACCTCCATCTTTAAGAACTCTATAATACTCTTTGAAAAGAACTGACCAATCTAAATCTTTTTTATCCCAGTCACCAAAATCAATTGAAATTCCAGAATACTTAGTAATCATATCAGAAGAGGCATCTGATGCAAACTTATTAAAATTTGAATCTCTTGATATGTGATAAGGTGGATCAACTAAAATCAAGTCAACCGATTTATCTGATATAGAACTAATTAAGTCAAAACAATCTCCTTTAAGAATCATCAAAGTATATATTACCCTACATGACCTACATAGAAATAAATATATAAGAAAAGTATTAATAGAATATGAACTTAACAAATCTATTAAAAACAATTCTAAACCTACAAAAGAAG
>JACCDU011297414.1_pt1 | contig 21120 bp, 19 predicted proteins | sample 7446081 | NCBI WGS metagenome assembly JACCDU01 (sample SAMN15323447, study PRJNA562643) | freshwater metagenome | isolation source: river surface water | place: USA:Blue River Watershed | collected 2017-08-17
CCGTTGTTCTTGGACTTGGACATGGTGCCCACGCCCTCGTAGTCGATGGGCGTGCCCACGGGCAAACGGCCATCGCCGCTGTCGGCTTCGTTCTTGAGCTTGGCACCGACGATCTTGCCGCCTTCGTCCAGCACATGCTCGACGTCGTGCGGCCAGAAATAGTCCTTGCCGCCCTTGGCGGTGCGGCGCGAATAGATGTGGTTGAGCACCATGCCCTGGGTGAGCAGCTTGCTGAAGGGCTCGTCCACCTTGACCAGGCCCAGATCGCGCATGACCTTGGTCCAGAAGCGGGCGTACAGCAGATGCAGGATGGCATGCTCAATGCCACCGATGTACTGGTCCATGCCACTGCCGCCAGTGGCATTGTTCTGATCCCGCATCCAGTAGTCGGCCCCATCGGCCACCATCTTCTCGGGATTCGTCGGGTCGCAATAGCGCATGAAGTACCAAGACGAATCCACGAAGGTGTCCATGGTGTCGGTCTCGCGGCGCGCGGGCTTGCCACACACCGGGCAGGTCACGCCCGCATGAAAGCCTTCATGCTTGTGCAGCGGGTTGCCCGACCCATCGGGGATGCAGTCTTGCGGCAGCACCACCGGCAGGTCTTTTTCGGGTACGGGCACAGCGCCGTGCTCGTCGCAATGGATGATCGGGATCGGCGTGCCCCAGTAGCGCTGGCGGCTCACACCCCAGTCGCGCAGACGCCAGGTGGTTTTCTTCTCGCCCAGCCCCTTGGCGGCGAGCAGCTCGGCCACCTTGTTGACGGCGGCTTTCTGGTTCAGGCCATCGAGTTCGCCGGAGTTGACGCACACGCAGTTCTGCTTGTCGCCATACCACTCTTGCCATGCCGTTGCGTCAAAGGTCTGGTCCTTGACGGACACCACCTGCCTGATCGGCAACTGGTATTTGAGCGCGAACGCAAAGTCACGCTCGTCGTGCGCCGGCACGCCCATCACCGCGCCATCGCCGTAGCTCATCAGCACGTAGTTGCCGACCCAGACTTCGACCTGGGCGCCCGTGAGCGGGTGCGTGACGAACAGGCCGGTGGGCATGCCCTTTTTTTCTTGCGTGGCCAGCTCGGCCTCGGTCGTGCCGCCGGTCTTGCACTCTTCGAGGAAGGCCGCCAGAGCCGGGTTGCTGGCAGCGGCATGCAGCGCCAGCGGGTGTTCGGCGGCCACTGCGCAAAACGTCACCCCCATGATGGTGTCGGCGCGGGTGGTGAAGACGTACATCTTGCCGTCACCGATCAGCTGGCCATCGGCACCCTGGATGTCGTGGGTGAACGCAAAGCGCACGCCTTCGCTCTTGCCGATCCAGTTTTCCTGCATCAGGCGGACCTTGTCGGGCCAGCCATCGAGCGTGGCCTTCTCGTTGCCGATCTGGACGTGGTCGAGCAGCTCTTGCGCGTAAGCGGTGATGTTCAGGTAATAACCGGGAATCTCGCGCTTTTCAACGGGTGCACCGGTGCGCCAGCCTTTGCCGTCAATGACCTGCTCGTTGGCCAAGACGGTCTGGTCCACCGGGTCCCAGTTGACGATCTGGGTCTTGCGGTAAGCGATGCCTTTTTCGAGCATCTTGAGGAACAGCCACTGGTTCCACTTGTAATACGTCGGGTCGCAGGTGGCGACTTCGCGCGACCAGTCGATGGCCAGCCCCATCGCCTGCATCTGCTTTTTCATGTAGGCGATGTTCTCGTAGGTCCATTTGGCCGGCGGCACCTTGTTCTTGAGCGCAGCGTTTTCCGCAGGCAGGCCAAACGCGTCCCAGCCCATGGGCATGAGCACGTTGTAGCCGCGCATGCGCAGCTGGCGCGTGAGCATGTCGTTGATGGTGTAGTTGCGCACATGGCCCATGTGCAGCTTGCCGCTGGGATACGGCAGCATGGAGCAGGCGTAGAACTTCTTTTTGCTCTGGTCTTCGGTGACGCGGTAGGCGTCGCGGGACGCCCAGCGGGCCTGTGCGGCGGCTTCGATGTCCTGATGGTTGTACTTGTCTTGCATGATGGGGGGTAATTGTAGGGGGCGGGGTGTACAGGCCGAAGGCTTGGGTGGCGTCAGGCGGCGCCCACCCCACGCTCAGCGTGCAGGCGGCTGGGCCACAAATCCGATGCGCGAGAGCCCGGCTTTCTGGGCCAGCGCCATGACCTCCACCACCTTGCCATAGGCCAGCGACTGGTCAGCGCGCAGCTGCAGTTCGGTGTCCGGGTTGGCGCGGGCAGCGTCCTGCAAGCGCTGGCGCAACTGATCTGCCGTCACCGGGCGGTCATTGAGAAACAACTCACCTTTGGCATCCAGCGCCAAAGTGAGCGAGGCGGGCGCAGCAGCGGCAGGTGGCGCCTCGGCACTGGGCAAATCCAGCCGCACAGCGCTGGTGAGCAGCGGCGCCGTGAGCATGAAGATCACCAGCAACACCAGCATCACGTCCACCAGCGGCGTGACATTGATCTCGCTCATCGGCGGGGCTTCGGCGCGGCGCTCCAGACGACCGAAAGCCATGGACGTTAGTCCTTGCCGGCCAGCAGGCCGCGCAGGTCGTGGGCAAAGCCCTCGAGTTCGGCCTCGATCTGGCCAATACGCCGGCCCAGCAGGTTGTAGCCCAGCACCGCAGGAATCGCCACACCCAGACCAAAGGCCGTCATGACCAGCGCCTCGCCCACCGGGCCGGCGATCTTGTCCACGGTGAGCTGCCCCGCCTCGGCCATACCGGTCAGGGCATTGAAGATGCCCCAGACGGTGCCCAGCAACCCCACAAACGGCGCAATCGAGCCGGCTGTGGCCAGCACGGTCTGACCCCATTGCAGGCGGCGCAGGATGCCGTGCAGGGCGTCGCGCAGGGTGCGGGTGAGCTGCTCGTGCCGCAGACCAGCCCCGGCCAGTGTCCCGGTCAGGGGCTGCCCGGTGGCCTCGACCAGCGGCAACACACAGCGGTCACGGTCAAAAGCCGGCAGTTGCTCTCGGGCCGCTGTCAGGTGCGGCGCCTGCCAGAAGGCGGCAACGCTGCGTTGCACGTCCAGCTGCACGCGCTTGAGCAGGCGCCATTTCCAGGCGATGACCACCCAGCTGGCCACCGACAGCGCAAGCAGCACCAGGGCCAGAAACAAGCTGAAGGTGTCGCTGTGCAGCCAGAAATCGGCCAGACTCATGGCCGGTCAGCGCAGGTTGAGCACGTCGAACATGTCGAACAGGCCGTTCGGCTGTCCGGCCAGAAAGCGCACGGCACGCAGGCTGCCCTGGGCGTAGGTGGCGCGGCTGGACGACTTGTGTGTCACCTCGATGCGCTCGCCGGTGCCCGCAAACAGCACGGTGTGGTCGCCCACGATGTCGCCACCGCGGATGGTGGAAAAACCGATGGTCGACGGATCGCGCTCGCCGGTGTGGCCGTAGCGCTCGTACACGGCACATTCTTTCAGATCACGGCCAATGGCTTCGGCGATCACCTCGCCCATCTTGAGCGCGGTGCCGCTGGGCGCGTCCACCTTGTGGCGATGGTGAGCTTCGATGATCTCGATGTCGTAACCCGTGGCCAACGCCTGCGCGGCCATCTGCAGCAGCTTGAGCGTGACGTTCACGCCCACGCTCATGTTGGGCGCCATGACGATGGCAATGTCTTTGGCGATCTCGGCGATCTCGGCTTTTTGTTCTTCCGAGAAGCCCGTGGTACCGATCACAGCCTTGACGCCCAGTTCACGGCAGACCTGCAGGTGCGCCATCGTGCCTTCGGGACGGGTGAAATCGATCAGGAATTTCGAATCCCGGAGTCCGGCACGCAGGTCGCTGGTGACCAGCACCCCCGAGGCTTTACCCAGCCACGCTGCAGCGTCTTGTCCCAACGCGGGGCTGGCAGCAATGTCCAGCGCCCCCGCCAGACGGGTATCGTCGGCCTGGGAGATGGCTTCGATCAGCATGTGGCCCATGCGGCCGGTCGCGCCAGCCACGGCGATGGGCAGAGAAGAATTCACGGAAGAAGCGGTCATGGTGTGGCTATCAGCAAGCAGGCATTCGCCCCTGGGCGAAGCGGTTAACGGGGCGCCGATTCCAGCGGCGGGTAAGTGGCAGGCAAAGGCGCTTGGAAGGCGGGCGCTGCCGACTGGCTGGCCCGACTCGCCGGGTATTTGCGCAATTGCTCTTCGGTGGCCTCCAGCACCGGCACCTTTGGCGCTGGGCCGGGCCGGGTCAAGCGCTCGACAAACTCCACCTCGCTGGGCAACTCATCGCCCTCGATCAGGCTGAGCACGTCGTTGCTGAAATGGAGCGTCAGCCGGAACTGCTGGGGCTCAACACCCTGGCGGCGGATGGAAAAGGCGTAATCCCAGCGGTCGGCATGGAAAACGCTGGCCACCAGCGGCGTACCCAGGATGTCTCGCACCTGGGCGCGGGTCATGCCTGGACGCAGGACTTGGCGCTGTTCGCGGGAGACGAAGTTGCCTTGCACCACATCGGCCACATAGGGCTTGAAGGTATCGCGGCTCACCGTCGGTGTGAAACTGCAACCCGACAGGCCTGCAGCCAGCGCCACGGCCAACAGGGGCAGACGGATGATCAATGAGGCTGTCATGGTTGGAGGCAGGCCGATATCATCGGGGCATTGTAGCGGCCAGCCTGCCGCCCGACCGCAACCCCTGATCGACCCCATGCAAATCGACGACCTCAAGAACACCGGACTTAAAGCCACCGTCCCGCGCCTGAAAATCCTCGAGGTTTTCCAGCGCGGTGTACAGCGCCACATGACGGCAGAAGACGTGTTCAAGCACCTGCTGCAGGACGGGGCCGACATCGGCCTGGCCACGGTGTACCGGGTGCTTACACAGTTTGAACAGGCCGGCCTGCTGCACCGCAACCACTTCGAGAGTGGCAAGGCGGTGTACGAGCTCAATGAAGGCCAACACCACGACCACATGGTGTGCCTGGACTGCGGCCGGGTCGAAGAGTTCTATGACCCCGAAATCGAGGCTCGCCAGCAGGCGGTGGCCCATGCCAAAGGCTTCGAGATCGCCGACCATGCCCTGAGTCTGTACGCCCACTGCATGCGCAAGCCCTGCCCGCACCGGCAAGCCTGAACACCAGCGGCACTCACTCCATGGCGCGGCGCTGGCGGTCCATGAACTCCTGAAAGGTGTCTATGCCACGCATCTGCAGGATGGTGTTGCGCACGGCCGCCTCGACCAGCACGGCGATGTTGCGGCCTGCCACCACCTGAATGACCGCCTTGCGCACCGGGATGCCCAGAATGTCCTGGGTCAGTGGCTCGGCCGGCAGGCGCTCGTACTCCCGCTCCAGCGTTTCCTTGCGCACCAGGTGCACGATCAGCTTGAGGCGCATCTTGCGACGCACGGCCGTCTCGCCAAAAATCGCGCGGATGTCCAGCAGACCGATGCCGCGCACTTCCAGCAGGTTCTGCAGCAGATCGGGGCAACGGCCTTCGATGGTGGTCTGGTTGATGCGGTAGAGGTCGACCGCGTCATCGGCCACCAGGCCGTTGCCACGCGAGATGAGCTCCAACCCCAGTTCACTCTTGCCCAGACCGGACTCGCCGGTGATCAGCACGCCCAACCCCAGAATGTCCATGAACACACCGTGCATGGTGGTGCGATCGGCAAAGTGCTTGGACAAGTAGGCGCGCAGCACGTCGATCACGAAAGCGGACGACTCCTGCGTGGCGAACATCGGGATCTGGGCGCGCTCGCACATCGACAACAGCGCGTCAGGCGCAGTCTGCCCGTCCGACAGGATCAGCACCGGAGGCTCCAGCGTGACGATGCGGGCAATGCGGCGGGCGCAGTCCTCGGGGGTCGAGTTGGTCAGGTAGGCCACTTCGCGCGGCCCCAGAATCTGCACCCGATACGGGTGGATGTAGTTCAGATACCCCACCAGATCGGCGCCGGAGGTGGCCTCGCGCACCGCCACTTCGTCGAAACGCCGCTCCGAGGCACCCAGCCCCGCCACCCACTGCCACTTGAGTTGGGCACGGTGGTCCTCGAACAGGACATCGGCGCTGACCACGGTAGGTTTCATGGAGCCTGGGTGTGGGGCGGGAGGATCAGACGGTCTGCGCGGAGCGCCACTGGGCGATCAGTTGGTGCAAACCTTCCTGCGTGGCGCTGGTCTTGATGCTTTCGCGCAGCGCGCTGTCGCTGAGCAGCTCCGCGATTTCGGAGAGAATTTCGAGGTGCTTTTGGGTGGCCGCCTCTGGCACCAGCAAAAAGATCAGCAGGCTCACAGGCTGCTCGTCCGGCGCGTCGAAGCCGATCGGCTGCGCCAGCGAGAACACCGCGGCCATGGGCGCCTTCAGCCCCTTGATGCGTCCGTGCGGGATGGCCACACCGTGCCCCAAGCCGGTGGAGCCCAGGCGCTCGCGGGCAAACAGGCTGTCCGTGACCAATGCGCGGGACAGGCCGTGCAGGTTCTCGAAGAGAAGGCCGGCTTCTTCAAAGGCCCTTTTCTTGCTGGTGGCTTCAACCCCCACAAGAACCTGGGCAACGGGCAGGATGGACGCGAGACGATTCATGTTTGAGGGCGGATTATGCACCTGCCGGCCAAGCCCGTCCGAAAATTCGTTTTAAAAGCAATATTCAACTGTTCGCCGAAAATGAAACAAAAAAGGCTGCCGAAGCAGCCTGTCGAGGCAAACAGATCCTTCACATCATGCGCTTGGGCGCTTCGTGGTGGTGGTCGGTCAAACGGTTCTTGTGCTTGACCACCTGGCGGTCAAGCTTGTCCATCAATTCGTCTACCGCCGCATACAGATCCTCGTGAGCGCTTTCTGCAAACAGATCGCTGCCTTTCACATGGATGTTGCACTCGGCACGCTGGCGCTTTTCCTTCTCCTTTTGCTTCTCAACCGTCAACAACACCTTGACATCGACGACCTGGTCGAAATGCCGGGTGATCCGGTCCAGCTTGCCAGTCACATAACTGCGCAGGGCGGGGGTGACTTCGAGATGGTGACCGCTGATCGTCAGGTTCATAAAAAGCCTCCTTTGGCAAGGTAAGGGTATCGCCCACATGGGCGGTCGGGACAGCCGACCCACATTGGCCGCGCTGTTGAAGACCACTATGCGCCCGAGCCGCGCCAAAGGCAAGCCTTGCCGTCACTAACCCCGGGATTTCCCGGGCGATGCTTGGCACGCTGGGGTTTGGCTGCTATTTTTGCGGAATGGGCAAAGTCGGACCCTCTGCCCTTCTTGTCCAGCGAGCAGCCGCTGGCATGAAACTGTCACATCCGCATGGCCCAATACGCGCTGCACAGGCCCACCACACCGGATGCGATAATCCCGCCATCCCATCCTTCGGAGACCTTGTCATGGAAAGCTACCCGAGTCGGTAGCTTTCGGACGTGTGAGCATTGCACCGACGTTCGAAAGCACCCGCATTCCCCCTGCCGCCCCTTTTGAACCTCTGGCTTTCGGCCCTTACGGAGCCCCGACATGCTCAACATTTTCACTCTCGTCAACGGCCGCCTTTTCCAGGAAGAGATCGAATCCCTGGAAGAGCTCTCCCGATTCCAGCCGGTCTGGGTCGACCTGGAGTCGCCCACCGTCGAAGAAAAACGCTGGATCAAGCAGTACTACGGCCTGCAGATCCCGGAAGACGCGATGGACGAGGACATCGAGGAATCGGCCCGCTTCTACGAAGAAGACAACGGCGAGTTGCACATCCGCTCGGACTTTCTGATTGCCGACGAGGACGAGCCGCGCACCGTGCGCTGCGCCTTCATCCTGAACCAACACAACACCGACCTCAAAAGCCGCGGCGTGCTGTTCTCGATCCACGACGAGGATGTGCCCGTGTTCCGCTTGCTGCGCATGCGCGCCCGCCGTGCACCCGGCCTGATCGAGGACGCCAAGGAAGTGCTGCTCAAGCTCTTCGACGCCGACGCCGAGTACTCGGCCGACACGCTCGAGGGCATTTACGACGAGCTGGAAAAGGCCAGCAAGCTGGTGCTCTCGGGCGATGTGACCGACGAGCTGGCCGGCGAGGTGCTGGGCGCCATTGCCCGCCAGGAAGACCTGAACGGCCGGATCCGCCGCAACGTGATGGACACACGTCGCGCCGTGAGCTTCATGATGCGAAGCAAGATGCTGAATGCCGAGCAGTTCGAAGAGGCCCGCCAGATTCTGCGGGACATCGATTCGCTCGACTCGCACACGGCTTTCCTGTTCGACAAGATCAACTTCCTGATGGATGCGACGGTTGGTTTCATCAACATCAACCAGAACAAGATCATCAAGATTTTCTCGGTGGCCAGCGTGGCGCTGTTGCCGCCAACACTGATCGCGAGTCTGTACGGCATGAACTTTGAGTACATGCCCGAGTTGAGGCAGGTTTGGGGCTACCCCTATGCGCTGGCGTTGATGGTGGCCAGTGCGGTCGTGCCCATGTGGTACTTCCGTCGGCGCGGCTGGCTCAAGTGAATCAGGGGGTCTGCCGAAGCTTCGACAGACTCGCACATGACCCGCGCCCCAACCACGCCGACAGCATGGCGAGGGTATAGCGGCTGGCCACGGCCTTGATGAATCGACTGAAATCGGCATGGGCGTCGTCGTCAGCCCGGTCGGAGATGGTGCGCAGTGCGGCAAACGGTACGCCGTAGTCGGCACAGACCTGCGCCACTGCAGCGCCCTCCATTTCGACTGCCAGCGCCTCGGGCAAGGCCTGCTGCAGCGCACGGCATTCGGCCGTGGTCGAGACAAAGCGGTCACCACTGGCAATCAGGCCGGTGTGCAGGCTGGGCGCGTGCAGGGCAAATTCAGTCACGGCCTCTTCGCCCACATGCGAGGCCACCTGCGCCAGCACCTGTTGCGCAGCTTGCGCCAGATCGCGGGACAGACCGGCATCGGTGGCAAAACGGCTGCGGCCGTACAGCGGCACCTCGTGGCGCGCAAAGAGCGGCGAGGCATCCATGTCGTGCTGCACAAAGCTGCTGGCCAGCACCACATCGCCCACGCGCACACCAGGCCCGATGCCACCGGCCACGCCAGTGAAGACGATCCGCTGAACGCCAAAGCGCTCGATCAGTGCGGTAGCCGTGGTGGCAGCCGCCACCTTGCCGATGCGTGAGAGCACCGCCACCACCGGCCGGCCCTGCCAGTGACCTTGCCAGAAATCGCGCCCGGCCACGGTCAACTTTTGTTCGTCAGGCATGGCTTCCAACAGCAGGGCCAGCTCTTCGTGCATGGCGCTCATCAGACCGATGGGGGTTTGGGGTGGGGTGCTCACTGAACTTCTCCATGCAACAAAAAGCGGCCTCGTGGGCCGCTTTCGAGTGTAGGTGCCTGCCGTTCAGCCCGGCTGACGCAACTCACGCCGCAGGATCTTGCCCACCGGGGTCTTGGGCAGTTCGTCGCGGAACTCGACGATGCGCGGCACTTTGTAAGCGGTCAGCTTGTCGCGGCAGAAATCCTGGATCTGCTGCGCGGTCAGCGCCGGGTCCTTGCGCACCACGACCAGCTTGACAGCTTCGCCGGTCTTTTCGTCAGGCACGCCGATGGCGGCGCACTCGAGCACACCGGGACAGGCAGAGGCAATTTCCTCGACCTCGTTCGGATAGACATTGAAGCCACTGACCAGAATCATGTCCTTCTTGCGGTCGATGATCTTGAAGAAACCCCGTTCGTCCATGATGCCGATGTCGCCCGACTTGAAATAGCCGTCGGCGGTCATGACCCTGGCCGTTTCGTCGGGACGCTGCCAGTACCCGGCCATCACCTGCGGTCCTTTGATGGCGATCTCGCCAGGCAGTCCTTGCGGGACGACCTGACCGTCGTCGTCGAGTATGGTCATCCAGGTGCTGGGCAGGGGCACCCCGATCGTGCCGGTGAACTCCCTGCTGGTGGGTGGATTGCAACTGGCCGACGGACTGGTTTCGGACAGTCCATAGCCTTCACAAATGGGGCAACCGGTTTTCTCGAGCCAGAGTTGGGCCACGCTGCTGGTCACTGCCATGCCACCTCCCACCGAGACCTTGAGGTTGGACCAGTTGACTTTGCCGAAATCGGGGTGATGCACCAGCCCGTTGAACAGGGTGTTGACAGCCGGAAAGCTGTGGAAGGTGTGTTTGGACAGCTCTTTCAGCACAGCAGCCAGATCGCGCGGATTGGGGATCAGGATGGTTTTGCCACCGGTGCGCATGGACAGCATCATGTTCACCGTGAAGGCGAAGATGTGGTACAGCGGCAAAGCGCACACCGAGGTCGGCTGCTCGCTGGCCGGCACGCGCTTCATGACCGGGTCATTCCAGGCCTCGGACTGCAGCACGTTGGCGATCACGTTGCGGTGCAGAAGCACTGCGCCCTTGGACACGCCGGTGGTGCCACCGGTGTACTGCAAAAGGGCAATGTCTTGCGGACCCAACGCTGGCCTGGCGATCGGCAGTTTGCGACCGCGAGCCAACGCATCATTGAAGCGCACGGCCTGCGGCAGATTGAAGGCCGGCACCAGCTTCTTGACCTTGCGCACCACATGGTTGACCAAAGCCCCTTTGAGCAGGCCAAGCCGGTCACCCATGCTGGCCAGCAGCACATGCTGAACTGGGGTGCTGGCGATGCATTTTTCGAGGGTGGCCGCGAAGTTCTCGATGATCACGATCGCCTTGGCACCCGAATCCTTGAGCTGGTGCTCCAGCTCGCGGGCCGTGTAGAGCGGGTTGACGTTGACCACCACATAACCAGCGCGCAGCACGGCCGCTACGGTGACGGGGTATTGCGGCACATTGGGCATCATGATGGCCACACGGTCACCCTTGGCCAGGCCCAGCGATTGCAGGTACGCAGCCAGTGCCAGGCTGTCTTCATCGGTCTGGCGGTAACTGATGTTCTTGCCCATGAAGCTGTAGGCCGTGCGCTCGGCATACCGGGCAAAGCTCTCCTCCATGAGAGCGACCAGCGAGCTGTACTGGTCAGGATCAATGTCGGCGGCAACGCCTTCCGGGTAGCTGCCAAGCCAGATGCGGTCAGAAGCGGTAGAGGGTGTCTGCATGAGGTTCAGTCTACCCGAGTGCTGACAGAAAACTGACTGACCGGGATCAGGGTTTTCGCCAGCTTCGCAGGCGAGCCTGGTGCCGGCAACCAAAAGGGGCCACGAAGGCCCCTTTTGAGCAGACGTGCACTGGCCTCAGCCCTTGAGCGCCACCAGCACTTCGTCGAGCATCTTCTTGGCGTCGCCAAACAGCATGCGGTTGTTCTCTTTGTAGAACAGCGGGTTGTCCACGCCCGCATAGCCGCTGGCCATGGAGCGCTTCATGACGATGCTGGTGCGGGCTTTCCAGACTTCGAGCACCGGCATGCCGGCGATCGGGCTGGTCGGGTCATCCTGGGCGGCCGGGTTGACGATGTCGTTGGCGCCAATGACCATGGCCACGTCGGTGTCGCCAAAATCGTCGTTGATCTCGTCCATCTCCAGCACGATGTCGTACGGCACCTTGGCCTCGGCCAGCAGCACGTTCATGTGGCCCGGCATGCGGCCGGCCACCGGGTGGATGCCAAAGCGCACATTCACGCCTTTGTCGCGCAGGGTCTTGGTGATTTCGTTGACCGTATGCTGGGCCTGGGCCACCGCCATGCCGTAGCCCGGCACGATGATCACGCTCTTGGCGTCGCGCAGCAGTTCGGCGGTTTCCGAAGCACTCACCGGCACCACCTCGCCCTGGGGTTCGGCGGCGGCGCCTTCGGCCTTGGGTGCCGGGGCACCCGCCCCGCTGCCAAAGCCGCCAGCGATCACGCTGATGAAGTTGCGGTTCATCGCGTTGCACATGATGTAGGACAGGATGGCGCCCGAAGAGCCCACCAACGCCCCGGTCACGATCAGCAGGTCGTTGCCGAGCATGAAGCCGGTGGCCGCTGCCGCCCAGCCGGAATAGCTGTTGAGCATGGACACCACCACCGGCATGTCGGCGCCGCCGATGGCCATGACCATGTGGATGCCGAACAGCAGCGCGATCACGGTCATGACGATCAGCGGGGTCATGCCGCTTTGCACATCGTGCGCGTTCACGAACTCGCGGCCGAACCAGATCACCACCAGCAGACCCAGCAGGTTGAGCCAGTGGCGCGCCGGCAGCAACAGCGGCTTGCCGCCGATCTTGCCGTTGAGCTTGCCAAAGGCGATCAGCGAGCCGGAGAAGGTGACCGCACCGATCAGGATGCCGACGTAGATCTCGACCTCGTGGATGGCTTTTTCGGCGCCGGTGTACTGGACAGAGGTGTCAACATAACTGGCAAAACCCACCAGACAGGCCGCCAGGCCCACCAGGCTGTGCATCAGCGCGACCAGCTCGGGCATCTGCGTCATCTTGACGGTTTTGGCCGCGTACAGGCCGACGCTGCCGCCGATCAGCAGCGCGCCGATGATCCAGGGAACACCTGCGGCAGCCACACGCGGGCCGACGATGGTTGCCAGCACCGCCAGCGCCATGCCGACGATGCCGTAAAGGTTGCCTCGGCGCGAGGTTTCGGGGTTGGACAGCCCCCCCAGGCTGAGGATGAAGAGGATGGCGGCGCCGAGGTAAGCGACGTTGGCCAGGCTCGGAGAGATGAGACTTTGGGACATGTTCGTCATTCCTTGTTTCTTGTCTTGATCAGTCGGGGACAGCGCTGAAGATCTGTCCACGAGGTCATTTATTTGCGGAACATGTCGAGCATGCGGCGGGTGACGGCAAAGCCACCGAACATGTTGACTGCGGTCAGCACAATGCCGGCAAAGGCCAGCCACTGGATCAGCGCGTCAGGCCGGCCATTGGTGCCCGCCTCGGGCGGCAGGATCTGCACCAGCGCACCGATGACGATGATGCTGGAGATGGCATTGGTCACGCTCATCAGTGGCGTGTGCAGCGCAGGCGTCACATTCCAGACCACCATGTAGCCGATGAAGCAAGCCAGCACGAACACGGTGAAGTGCCCCAGGAAAGCCGCTGGGGCATAAGCGCCAATGGCCCAGAAGGCCAGCGCGCCCAGACCGAACACGGTGGCCAGTGTCTTGGCGGGCATGGGGCCGCTGCTGCCGTGGCCGTGGCCACTCTTCTTCTCGGCTGCAGCCGCCACTGGCTTGGCCGCAGGCTTGGGCGCGGCGGCAGGCAGCGGCGGCGCAGGCCAGGTGATTTCGCCGTCCTTGACGACCGTCAGACCCCGGATGGCGTCGTCCTGCATGTTGACGTTGATCACGCCGTCCTTGGTCTTGCACAGCTCCTCGGTCAGGCGGAACAGGTTGGTGCCGTACAGCGTAGAGGACTGGCGCGCCATGCGCGAAGCCAGGTCGGTGTAGCCGACGATGGTCACGCCGTGCTTGACCACGGCTTTGCCCGGTTCGGTCAGTTCGCAGTTGCCGCCCTGCTCGGCGGCCATGTCGACGATCACGCTGCCAGGCTTCATGCTGCGCACCATCTCGGCAGTGATCAGGCGCGGCGCAGGTTTGCCGGGGATCAGCGCGGTGGTGATGATGATGTCGCATTCCCTGGCCTGCTGCGCGTACATCTCGCGCTGTGCGGCCTGGAAGCCCTCGCTCATGACCTTGGCGTAACCGCCGCCGCCCGAACCTTCTTCTTCGTAATCGACCTTGACGAACTCGCCACCGAGCGAGACCACCTGGTCGGCCACCTCGGCGCGGGTGTCGTTGGCGCGCACGATGGCACCCAGGCTGGCGGCCGCGCCGATGGCAGCGAGACCGGCCACACCGGCACCGGCGATGAACACCTTGGCCGGCGGCACCTTGCCGGCGGCCGTGATCTGGCCGTTGAAGAAACGGCCAAAGGCGTTGGCGGCTTCGACCACGGCGCGGTAGCCGCTCACACCCGCCATGGAGGTCAGCGCGTCCATCTTCTGAGCGCGGCTGAGCGTGCGCGGCAGGCAGTCGATGGCCAGCACGGTGACCTTTTGCGCTGCCAGCTGCTGCATCAGATCGGGGTTCTGAGCGGGCCACAAGAAACCAATCAGCGTCTGGCCTTCGTGCATCAGGGCCACTTCGTCTGCCGTCGGTGCGCGCACCTTGAAGACGATGTCGCTGCCACGCCAAAGCTCGGCAGGGCTGGGGGCAATGGTCGCGCCGACTTGGAGGTATGCGTCATCAGACAGATCGGCCAGCTCGCCCGCACCCTTCTCCACCGACACCTCAAAGCCGAGTTTGACCAATTTGGTCACCACATCGGGCACGGTGGCCACCCGTTTTTCGCCGGGGAAAATCTCTCGGGGCACGCCTATGCGCATGGTGCAGTCTCCTGGTTGTTGTTGTGTGAACTTCAGGGAACACCCCGTGAAGTACCGACAAAAATTGCGATGCGCGCACATTGTGACAAATTTCAATGCCTCCAACCGGTCATTTGGGCGTCAGGCACCACGGCAGCCTGGTCGCGTTGTTTTCCGGATAATCGCCCGATGGACACACGCTGGAAACCCAATGTCACAGTCGCGGCCATCATCGAACGCGATGGCCAATACCTGCTGGTGGAAGAGGAAACCCCGGAAGGCCTGCGCCTGAACAACCCGGCCGGCCACCTCGATCCCGCCGAATCGCCAGTACAAGCGTGCGCCCGCGAAGCGCTCGAAGAAACCACCTGCCTGTTTGCCCCGACCCACCTGGTTGGGCTGTATTTGTCGCGTTTTCAACGCGAAAGCACTGGTGAAGACGTAACTTACCTGCGCATAGCGTTTGGCGGCGAGCTGGGCGACATCCAGCCCGGCCGACAACTCGACAGCGGCATCGTGCGCACCGTGTGGATGACGCCGGATGAGGTTCGCTCCAGCCGCGCTCGCCACCGCAGCCCGCTGGTGCTGCGATGCATTGAGGACCATCTGGCCGGCCAACGCCACGCGCTGGACCTGATCTACACCGACGCCGCCGTCACCGGACTCGGCCCCCTCAGAAAATGAACGAGCTCCTGCCTTCGCACGCCTTGCTGACCGGCATGGCCGCTTTTGCGGCCGGCGTGCTCAATGCGATTGCTGGCGGTGGTAGCTTTCTGACCTTCCCGGCTCTTGTGTTTGCCGGGGTTCCTCCGGTGGCCGCCAACGCCACCAGTGCCATCGCCGTCAGCCCCGGCTACCTGGGCAGCACGCTGGGCTTCAAGCCCGAGTTGTCCCGGTTGCCGACCAAGCTGCTGGGGCGCGAAGTCCTGGTGGCTGCAGCGGGTGGACTGCTGGGCGCCGGCCTGCTGCTGGTCACACCGGCAAAGGTTTTTTCCGGCGTCGTGCCTTGGTTGCTTGTGCTGGCAACCGCCCTGTTTGCACTGGGGCCACACATCTCGCGCCTGAGCGGTGGCACAGGCCATCCGCACTGGCGTTTGCCGGGGCTGCTGGGCGTGTCCATTTACGGTGGTTATTTCAATGGTGGCCTGGGCATTTTGCTGATGGCGCTCTACACCATCTCCGGCGAAAGCCGCCTGAACACGGTCAACGCGCTCAAGAACCTCAACTCATTTGTGCTGTCGCTGCTGTCGGTGGTGGCTTTTGCCGCGGCGGGCGCCATCGTCTGGTCACAGGCCGTGTGGATGATGCTCTGGGCCACGGCGGGCGGCTGGGTGGGCGCCCGACTGGCCAGGCGCCTGCCTGTGCGCTGGGTGCGCCTGCTGGTGATTGCCACAGGCCTGGTGATGAGCGCCGTGTTCTTCAACCGCAGCTGAATTCGGCACGCACCTTATTGCACAGGTAACTTGACCCCGGCTGCCACCTGGTCAAGCCGGGCACGCTCGGTCAGCACCTTGGCGACATAGCCACCATCCTCGGTGACAGCGTCGCCGCCAAGGTAAAAACGCAGCCCCTCTTCCACCGAACCGCCCTTGAGCTTGATCGCATCGGCCAGCACCGAGGCGCCCACGCGCAGGTTGACGACAGGATCGAACGCGGCCTGGCTGCCGCCATAGGATTCGTAACGCTTGGCATGGATGCCCCCCATGACCTGCATCAGGCCCTGCGCACCGGCATGGCTTTGCACATAGGGATGAAAACTCGATTCGATCGCCATCACCGCCAGAATCAAGTGCGCCGGCAATTTGACCTTCGGTGCCACTGCATGGGCTTCAGCCACCAAGGCCGCCAGCGGCTCAGGCGCCACGCGGTACTTGTTGGCCAGCCAGGCAGCCACAGCCGCCTGCGCTGGCGGCAGATCGGACAGCTCCACCGCCGTGGCCCGCTCGGCTGCGTTTTCGGGCAACCACGACACCAGGACATTGCGCTCGCGCAGCCAGTTGAACACCGCAGCCTCGGCGGCATTCAGCCAAGCAGGTTGCCACCACAGGGCCAGCACCAGCGCAGCCACTGTCATGCCCAACATCGCCAAGCTGCTGTGTGTCACCAGAAACAGGCCACGCGTGATGTCGGACATCAGCAGAGCCAACCGGCGTCGCCATATGCTGTTTACTCCCATCCTGCGGATTATCCCCAAAGCCTGTGGTCTGGTAGGCCCCCCGGCATCCCATGCACCCGGCACGGCGGGGATAATCGGGGCATGTCCTCCAGAACCCGTGTGGTCGTCGGCCTGTCCGGCGGCGTAGATTCAGCCGTAAGCGCCCACTTACTCAAGCAACAAGGCTATGACGTGGTCGGCATTTTCATGAAAAACTGGGAAGATGACGACGACAGCGAATATTGCTCTTCCAACATCGATTTTGTGGATGCGGCGGCTGTGGCCGACGTGATCGGCATCGAGATCGAGCACGTCAACTTCGCGGCCGACTACAAGGACCGTGTGTTTGCCGAATTCCTGCGCGAATACCAGGCCGGACGCACGCCCAATCCGGACATCCTGTGTAACGCAGAGATCAAGTTCAAGTCCTTTCTGGACCATGCCATGCGCCTGGGCGCCGAGAAGATCGCCACCGGCCATTACGCCCGCGTGCGCCTGAATGAAGCCACCGGTCGCCACGAACTGCTCAAGGGCCTGGACCCGTCCAAAGACCAGAGCTACTTTCTGCACCGCCTGAACCAGGCCCAGCTGTCCAAAACCCTGTTCCCGGTCGGCGAGCTGCACAAAAGCGAGGTGCGCCGCATTGCCGAAGAAATCGGCCTGCCCAACGCCAAAAAGAAAGATTCCACCGGCATCTGCTTCATCGGCGAGCGGCCTTTCCGCGAGTTCCTCAACCGCTACATCAGCAAGGAACCCGGCCCGATCAAGGACCCCACCGGTCGCACCATCGGCAAACATGTGGGCCTGAGCTTCTACACACTCGGCCAGCGCCAGGGGCTGGGGATTGGCGGCATCAAGGAAAAAGGCGCGCAGCGCGGTGGTGGCGCGCACCAACCCTGGTTCGTGGCACGCAAGGACATCGAGAAAAACACCCTCTGGGTGGTGCAGGGGCATGACCACCCCTGGCTGCTCTCGCAAGGGCTGCTGGCCGGTGACGCCAGCTGGTGCGCCGGCGTGCCGCCTGCCCTCGGCCCCTACGCGGCCAAAACCCGTTACCGCCAGACCGACGCCCCCTGCACCCTGAGCGCAGGCGCCGACGGCCAGACCACGCCTGACTTCGGCCTGCACTTTCCCGAAGCCCAGTGGGCCGTCACGCCTGGCCAGAGCGCGGTGCTGTACGACGGCGAGGTGTGTCTGGGCGGCGGCGTGATCAACGCGGCCGTGCCCGCAAAGCGCTGAGCGTCGCGGGCACCGTGCATCAGAAGAATTTGTAGGTGTAGTCCAGGTACAGGCGGTGGTCGCGGCGGTAGTCCTTGCTGCCCCCATGTGCGACGGCATTGATGGTCTTGCCCGAAACCAGCGAAGTCACATCGGCGGAATACTTCAGGTAGGTGTAGCGGGCGCTCAAGCCTTTGGCAAAAGGCATGGCGTACAACACATCGATCTCTCGCTCTTTTTCTCGCGCACTGGCCCAGCTCGCCACAGCGTTGTTGCGCGCACCCGTACCGACTTTGTAGCGAACGACCGAACGCAAGCCAGGTGCAATGTCCTTCCAGTCGTAACCCACGCGAACCATGCGCGCCAACTCGCCATCGTTGCTCATGTCGTTGCCGGATGTTGCGCCGGTCGGGAAGAAATTGGTGCCATGGTCCTGAATGGGTGAACCTGCACGCGACACGTTGCTGACCGCAAAGTTGTCCTCGATCCACAAGCCATGGAACTTGGCCACGGCAGCCCCGAGCATCCAGTTGCCTGTGCGCCATTCAGCGTCCAGATAAACGCCTTGTCCGCTGTTTTGGCACGAACCACTGGCCGGTGCATCCAGCTCTTTTTCGGCAGCGCATTTGAACAAGACGCCAGCATCCGACGTGGTCGATGCACCTGCCGACAGCTTGAGCGTCTGCTGCTCTGGCAGACGCATCAAATAAGAGCCCACCAGGCCATACTTTTGCAGGTAATTTTTGGATCGCAGCGATTCGAAATCCACCTGGAACGGACCGCTCACGTACTGCACGCCATAAATCGCAACCGAGTCGATCACATCGGTCAAAACTCCTTTGCCAGTTGTGCTGTTCAACGGCACTTCCGTTGCAAACTTCTGGAACTTATCGCCGTTGCGCGGCAGCCAAGAGTCATAGACAGCGCCGTAGAGTTTTAAGCCACTGACGGGTTTAAAACTGGCGGAGTAGCCCGAAAAGGCGTCAGGCACCGCTCGGCTGTTGGTGCTTTTGAGGAGCAGGCTGTTGTGCAACTGGCGGCCAATGCGTGCTTCAAACAAGTCCTGGTATTTAAGCTTGATGGCGGCTTGACCCAGTTGCGACCAGGAATTCACCACTTTGGTCGCGTCCGAAGTGTCGTTGGGCAACATTTCATTCTTCTGAACAAGGGACTGCCCCAGCTTGCGGACCTCATAGGCCGTCACATCGGCGCCGATCCAGTCCATGAAATACGGGGACTTGTATTCCAGCTGCAAGCCCAACGCGCTTTGCCGGAAATCACCGCTGGTGCTGGATGCCGCAGCGGTGTTGCGCGTCACATCCACATCAAACTGCACCACACGCGATTTGAGTTCCAGCGAGTGGCCATTGACCTCTTGGGCAGCCAGTCCGCTCATGCTCAGCGCACCCAGCAAGGACAGTGGCCCGATTTTGAACAGTTGTTGTGGGGTCATGGGGGTCTCCAAAGTCGAAAAGCGGCGAGTCTAAAAATTTGCTCATGCCACAACAAATGAATGTTTCCCGACATTTATTTCATTTTTCGAAATAATGTCGCTTTCACCACCGAAGCTGACACACATGAAAATCGACTTTGACGGCATACAAGCCTTCGTGACCGTGGCTGAACTCGGGGCGTTCAACAAGGCCGCCGACAAGCTCAGCCTCACCCAGGCCGCCCTCACGCGCAGGATTCAGAAACTGGAAAGCTACCTGGGCCTGCGGCTTATCGACCGCACCACGCGGCACATGGCGCTGACAACGGTGGGCAAGGAACTGCTTCCCAAGGCCCGGTCACTGGTGCATGAAATGGCCAGCACCTTTCACCAGCTAAAGGATGTTTCCAAAACATCGCGCGGCAACTTCACGCTGGCCTGCGTGCCCACCATGGCGTCTTACATCCTCCCCGATCTGATTCGTCGCTACGCCGACAAGCATCCTCAAAACCGGATCAAGTTGGTCGATGCCAGCGCGTATGAAATACGGGATGCCATCCTCAACCAACAAGCCGAGGTGGGCGTCACAGTGCAAGGTCAAAAACACCCGGACCTCGAAGAGACCCCTCTGTTTGAAGACCCCCTGATGTTTTATTGCCGGCAATCTCACCCCCTGAGCAAGAAAAGCTCGGTCTCCTGGACCGACATGAACCTGGACGATCTGATCGTGGTCAGCAGCTTCATGGCCACCCGCATCTTCATGGACTACCAGCTGGCCAAACGGGGCATCCGGCTTGATGGCAATTACGAGGTGCAGCACCACGCCACCGCGCTCAATCTGGTGGCCTCAGGCGTGGGCTGCGCCATATTGCCCTCCACCACCTGTGGTGACGGTGATCGTCCTGGCATTGTTCGAGTTCCTCTGAACTCGCCCGTGGTTCGCCGAAAAATCGTGCTGATCCGCAAGCGAGGGGTCACCTTGTCGCCAGCCGCCCAAGCTTTTTGCGACATCGTGAAAAACACCTCGTTTTCACACATTAAAAAGTGACTCTTATTGTTGCGATTCGCGAAATAGTAGCCGCCAATATTTCATTTGTCGCGATTTCTCTGATCGTCAATACTCTACCCCTCAAAATAATTCGTGCCCATGGTGAGAACAGATGTTTTGGTGATCGGCGGCGGTAATGCTGCCCTGTGCGCGGCCCTTATGGCCACCGAAGCAGGCGCGCGCGTCATGCTGCTCGAAGCCGCCCCGCGCGAGTGGCGCGGCGGCAACTCGGCCCACACGCGCAACCTGCGCTGCATGCACGACGCCCCGCAGGACGTGCTGGTCGAGGCCTACCCCGAAGAAGAGTTCTGGCAAGACCTGCTCAAGGTGACCGGCGGTCTGACCAACGAACACCTGGCACGCCTGACGATCCGCGCGTCGAGCACCTGCCGTGACTGGATGCGCCAGCATGGCGTGCACTTTCAGCCGCCACTGTCGGGTGCGCTGCATGTAGCGCGCACCAACGCCTTCTTCATGGGCGGCGGCAAGGCCTTGGTCAACGCCTACTACCGCAGCGCCGAAAAGCTCGGCGTGCAGGTCCGCTATGAAGCCAAAGTCGACCGCATCGAAGTCGAAAACGGCCGCTTCGTTGCCGCGCACGTCACCACCCCCCAGGGCACCGAGCGTCTGACGGCCAAAAGCTGCGTATTGGCCGCCGGCGGCTTCGAGTCCAACCGCGACTGGCTGCGTGCAGCCTGGGGCCAGAATGAGCGCGGCGAATGGCCGGCCGAGAACTTCCTGATCCGCGGCACCCGCTTCAACCAGGGCACGCTGCTCAAGCACCTGCTCGAGGACCACGGCGCCGACCGCATCGGCGACCCGACGCAGGCGCACATGGTGGCGATCGATGCGCGTGCGCCGCTGTACGACGGCGGCATCTGCACCCGCATCGACTGTGTTTCGCTCGGCGTGGTGGTCAACCGCGATGGCGAGCGCTTTTATGACGAAGGCGAAGACTTCTGGCCCAAACGCTACGCCATCTGGGGTCGACTCGTGGCCCAGCAGCCCGGTCAGATCGCTTACTCCATCATCGACAACAAGGCCGTGGGCCGCTTCATGCCGCCAGTGTTCCCGGGTGTGGTGGCGGACAGCCTGCC
>JACCDU010097589.1_pt1 | contig 21115 bp, 29 predicted proteins | sample 7446081 | NCBI WGS metagenome assembly JACCDU01 (sample SAMN15323447, study PRJNA562643) | freshwater metagenome | isolation source: river surface water | place: USA:Blue River Watershed | collected 2017-08-17
AACTTGGTGAGATTGGTGGACTCTGGAAAAATGTAGCAGGACGTTATGAAATTAACGGTAAGAAAATCTATGCAAAACAGATTCTTGCAAATCCAGAAGAATATTTTACTGAAGAAGTAATGCAAAAATTAGATTCTATTGCTGCAGAAGAATTTAAATATGGATGAACTTTGCGATTTAATTCGTTTTTATGATAATGTATTAGACCCTCAAGTATGTCAGTTTTTAATTGGGGTTTTTAATAAATTTACAGATAAACACGAAAGGCAAGATAATGAGGGAAAACCTAATTTTACTCAATTTAATCTTACAAAAAATAGAGATTTAAGTGAAGAGATCAATAATGTTCATAACATTATGATTAAAAAAACTTTAGAGTATCGAAACATTTATTATGAGTTCATTGATTCTAGAGTATTTCCCGAACAACATGCATTTGAAGAATTTCGAATAAAGAAGTATAATCCTGGAGGAACAGACAGGTTTGATACTCATGTTGATGTTATTAATCATGAAACATCAAGAAGGTATCTTTCATTTATGTGGTATTTAAATGATGTTGATCATGGTGGTAACACAGTTTTTAAAGATGTTACAATTAAACCAAAAACTGGATCTCTATTGATATTTCCTCCACTTTGGATGTATCCACACAAAGGAGAACCCCCAATAAGTGGTGAAAAATATGTTATTAGCACGTATTTACACTATAAGTAATGGAACAACTTGAAATTACAATATTAAGAAATTTAATTTACAATGAAAATTATGCACGAAAAGTTATTCCATTCATCGATCCAAATTATTTTGAGAGTAGATCCGAAAAGATAATTTTTGAAGAGATTACAAAATTCATTATTAAATATGGATCATCAATTACAATAGAATCTCTTTTAATTGAAATTGATAATCGCAAAGATCTAACTCAAGATGAAGTAAAATCAACTGGAGATATTATTGGTAAAATTAATGATTCTCCAGTTGATTATCAATGGTTATTAGATTCAACTGAAAAATGGTGTAGAGACAGAGCAATTTATCTTGCTTTGATGGAATCTATTCACATTGCTGATGGGGAAGATGAAAAAAGAAATCGTGATGCAATTCCAAATATTTTATCAAGTGCTCTTGCAGTTTCTTTTGATAGTAATGTTGGGCACGATTATCTACTAAATTATGAAGAAAGATACGAATACTATCACAGAAAGGAGGATAAAATTGAATTTGATCTTGAATACTTTAACAAAATTACCAAAGGCGGTCTCCCTAACAAAACTCTTAATATCGCTCTTGCTGGTACGGGCGTCGGGAAGTCTTTATTCATGTGCCATGTGGCTAGCTCCATCTTGCTCCAAGGACGGAACGTTCTGTACATTACGCTTGAAATGGCAGAGGAAAAAATTGCTGAACGAATTGATGCAAACTTATTGAATGTGCCAATTCAAGATCTTACAGATCTTCCTAGGTCAACATTTGAAAACAAGGTAACTAGTCTTACAAAGAAGACTCAAGGTACTCTAATCATCAAAGAGTATCCAACTGCATCTGCTCATGCAGGTCATTTTAAGTCTCTTCTTAATGAACTTTCACTTAAGAAGTCGTTTAAACCTGACATTATCTTCATTGACTACCTTAATATTTGTGCTTCTAGCAGATATAAAGGAAACAGTAATATCAATTCTTATACCTTTGTTAAAGCAATTGCAGAAGAACTTCGTGGTCTTGCTGTGGAGTTTAATGTTCCTATTGTGAGTGCGACACAGACAACTCGTTCTGGTTATGGTAATTCTGATGTTGAACTTACTGATACTTCCGAATCATTTGGTCTTCCTGCTACTGCTGACCTTATGTTTGCTCTTATTAGCACTGAAGACTTGGAAGGTTTGGGGCAAATTATGGTAAAACAACTTAAGAATCGTTATAATGATCCTACCATGCATAAGCGTTTTGTGATTGGTATTGATAGAGCAAAAATGCGTCTTTATGATTGTGAACAATCTGCCCAGAAAGACATACTTGACAATGGGCAAGAAGAAGAGTATGATTATGAAGAAAAAAGACCTAAAAAATCATTCGAAGGATTTAAATTTTAAATTTATAAATTATGCTTTGGGATCAGTTTTTAACAAATAATGATAAAGTTATCTATAAGTGGGAACATTATTTTCCTGCTTATGAAGAAAATTTTTCATCATACCGAAATAAAGATTTTATTTTTTTGGAGATAGGAATACTTCACGGTGGTTCTCTACAAATGTGGAGAAAATACTTCGGGCCTTTAGCAACTATTGTTGGTATTGATATTAATCCTGAATGTAAATCTCATGAAGGCCCTGGAATTCATGTTAGAATTGGAGATCAGTCAGACCCTAATTTTCTAAAAAGTGTTATTGACGAATTTGGAGTTCCTCAAATTGTTTTAGATGATGGAAGTCATCAAATGGATCATATTAATTCTTCATTTGATTTTCTTTATCCATTGATGAGTCCAAATTCTGTTTATATGGTAGAAGATTTGCATACTGCTTATTGGGAAGAATATGGTGGTAATGTTTTCAATGAAATGACCTTTATTAATAGAACAAAAAATTTTATTGATCTTTTGAATGCTGATCATTCAAGGGGAGCAATTGAACCAAATAGTTTTACAAGAGATACTTATTCAATTCACATTTACGATAGTATTGTTGCTTTTAGAAAGGGTTCAATTAAAAGGAAATTGTCAATTTATACTGGCGCTGGATATTGACAAATAATACAATTACACTTATAATAACTATTCGAGGATTTAAATTTTAATGGAAAACGCAAAACACGTTAACTTTGATAAGTATGCAGAGTTTGTAGATGCTGTAACTTCTGATGCATCTAAAGAATTCCTTGCTCTTTCTGATCGTTTGGTTGAACTTGACGAAAAGGGTGCTAATATTGAACGTCTTCTAACTGCTGGTGTTGGTATTAATGCTGAGGGTGGAGAGTTCTTGGAGATTGTTAAAAAGATGATCTTCCAAGGAAAACCATACAATGAAGATAATCGTGAACATTTGATTATTGAACTGGGAGATATTATGTGGTATGTTGCTCAAGCATGTATGGCACTTAATATTTCTATTGATGATGTAGTTGCCCGTAACGTGCAAAAACTTCTTAAGCGTTATCCTGAGGGTGCTTTTGATGCTTATTTTTCTGAAAACCGTGCTTCTGATGACCGATGACTAAACAAAAACAAGTAACTATTAAAATGGATCTTCGTTCTGCTGCCGCAGTTCGACAAGTTTTGTTTGATTCTCAGCAGGGATATACTTACAATCAAACAAGTGTCCCTCCCCGTATTAATGAAATTCGTAATGTGATTTACGATCTTGATGATAAGATTGCCTGTGCAATTGATCCAGAATAAATGATCTAAATATTTTAAAGATTTTTATTAGTCTTTAAAATTTTATTGGAAGATTGGCCGAGTGGTTGATGGCGATAGTCTTGAAAACTATTAACGTTAGTAGCGTTCCAGGGTTCGAATCCCTGATCTTCCTTGTTAAATGTTCAGAAGTAACAAAGAATAAATATATAAAGATTAAAAATTGTTAGCGTTGCTATAAAGAACTGGGATAAGAAATGAAAAAATTTTCTAATTTTTTAAATGAAAGTAGGGCAGCCCAACAAGCAACAAGAATGGGTTTAGTTACTGATGGGCATGGAAACTACTATGATAGATTTACTAAAGAATTTGTTGCAAAAAATGTAGGAGGTCAATTATCTTTTTATAATAAGGGGCAAAAACCTGGAAAAGATAGAGAGCAATCTCCCTTAGAAAAAAGATATTCATATTCTACTTACGAACAAGTTGATCCAAATCAAGTGCCAATGGATCAACAAGTTCCAGTTGATCCAAATCAAATGCCTATGGATCAGCAACCACTTGTGCCAGTAGAAGTTCAACGTAAAAAAGGAACACTTACGATTGCATTTGGTAGATTTAATCCTCCTACTGTAGGACATCAAAAACTTCTTGATATGGCAGCAACGTCATCAAATGGTGAAGATTATATTATTGTACCATCAAGAATACAAGATGCTAAAATGAATCCTCTTGATGTTGATACAAAAATTTCTTTTATGAGAGCAATGTTTCCAGAACATGCTGAAAGAATTGTTAACGATGTAAACAATGTAAGTATTTTTGATGTATTGAAAAAAGCATATGTTGATGGTTATTCTAATGTTCAGATAGTCTCAGGATCTGATAGAGTAGGTGAATTTGAAAAACTTACTAATAATTATAATGGTCAACTATATCAATTTGATAATATCGCAGTTCTTTCTGCTGGAGATAGAGATCCTGATAGTGAGTCTTCCGATGGATCATCTTCATCTAAAATGAGAATAGCGGCTGCTGAAGGAGACTTGGATACTTTTATTCAAGGACTTCCTCAAGAAATGGATGAAAATGTTGCAATTGATCTTTTTAATGTTCTTCGCCAATCAATGAATATTAAAGAGGGTTGGGAAGTATGGGAAATTGCTCCAAAATTTGATTGGAAAAATCTTCGTGAAAATTATATTAATGAGAATATTTTTAAACTGGGTGAAAAGGTTCAAAACTTAAATACTGGTCTTATTGGTAGGATTGTAAGGAGAGGAACAAATTATTTAATATGTGTTACTGAAAGTGGAATGATGTTTAAATCTTGGATAAAAGATCTTATGGAATATACTGAAAAGAAAATGGATTCCATGTATAGACTTCCAGGAAAACCAAATACATTAGTTGGAACTACTGGATTTTTGAAATTTGCTTCTCATCAAACTAGGGGTTCTGAATATGGTAAAGAGAATCTTGCTTATGGTCAGAAAAATTTTGGATTAAATTTCATAAATAAGTATAGGAAAAAGTAAGTAAAAAAACAATCTTCCAATGGTTAATAACATTTTTGAGGAACTTCCATCAAGAAAAAATATTCCCGTTAGACCTCAGAGACCTGAAAAATCTACAGGTAGGGATGAAAAGGAAACTGCAAGTTCTAATACTGATGAAGCAAGTGCAAAAAGAATACGTCAAGCAGTCTACGATATTAAGTATCGTGCAAGAAGAGAGAAGATTCCCGTTATGACTGCTTTTTCACAATACATGCAAAACACCAGTATGTCTGGTCAAGAAAGAGCTGCTGTAAGATCAAAACTGTCTGAGAACTATAATATTAGTGATTTTGCTGTTGATAATGTAACTAATGCTCTTCACAAAGTATTCATTGAAGGAGTTACTGTAAAAAGTTCTTATGATCCTTCTGAAGAATACTTAGAAGAACTTAATAATACTGCAGGTACGAAATATAAAGTTATTGTTACTGATAAAAATACCAATAGTAGTTATGTTAGATATGCTACACGTGAAAAGATTAATAAACTTCGTTCAAATCCTAATATTGCATCTGTTGAAATGACCCATCATGGGGAACCATATGAAGGTGAAAGAACTAAAGGAGAAAAAACTGCCGAAGTAACATCTGGTAAAAAAGCTAAAAAAGATTATGATGGTGATGGAAAAATTGAAAGTGGTGCAAAAGAATATCGTGGAGCAGTTCATAATGCTATTCAGCGCAAGAAAGGTGGAGTAGCAGATGGTAAAGATACAAGTTCTGTAAAAGAACAAGTTGAACAATCTGTAACTAATAAAAAAAAACTAACTGGAGAAGGAACTGATAATACTAAACGTGTTAAGGTATTTCCAGATTCTCCAATTCAAGAAAATTCCTTAAGTAAAGCACATCAAAAATTTCTTGATATTCTTCAAGAAAGAGAGATGCTGAAATCTGAAATGTCAAAAGAAAAGAAACTTAAGAAAAAATATGATTCTTCGGGAATGAAAGCAAGTATGCAGAAACAATATGGAGAAGAAAAAGGTAAGAAAGTTTATTTCGCAACAATTCGTAAACAAGCAATGGGTGAAGAAAATTGTGCCAGTGATGAAGGATCACCTAAAGCAAAAAAAGGTGAAGATGATGTAAGATCAATTCCAACAAAGATGAATATTGCGAAAAATAAACTTAGATCAATGGGAATGCATATTTGAAAAAGATTTTACTAAATAAGACAGGATACTCTTCACACGGAGGTCATCATGTCCGCATTAGTCGCTTGGTGTATTGCTAATCAAACGTTACTGTTAACTCTTGCTCTTGCAGTTTCTGAAGCATTGGGTGCAAATCCAAAAGTCAAATCGAATGGAATTCTTTCATTCGTAATTCTTCAAGTTCAAGAGCATCTCAAGAAAAAAGGTGCAGTAGATCATACTCACTGATAAATTTAGTTAATATTTTTTGGAGACCAACTAAGGTCTCCTTTTTTTATAAATATCATTATAAAAAGAATTATAGGTAAAAGCACATGGCTCTTTGGGGCATTTCGACAAATGCTGAAACAGCAGCAAATAATTACGCAATTCCAAAATACTTGGGAAGATATTCTTCAGGTACAAGTTTGTTTGAAGCTATCGATAGAACTAGAAGTCCATATGATGCTTTCGCAGATAATCGTGGATGGATTTTCAGACATTATGGTTCAACCATGCATTCTGGATTATCCACGTCATATTATGATGAAATTCTTGTCCCTGTTGCAGGATTAAATACTACTGGTGCAGGATCAAGCACGACTGGATTAGGTTTAGCAACTCCAGTTGCAGTATTCTTTGAAGATCCAAACTTAGCATCTCCAATTAGTATTGGTGCAGGTGGAACTACTGGTATCGGTACAGGAACAACTGGATATGTTCATGTTGTTTGGAACGAAGCAGTTTATTGTGGTGCTGGAGCAACTGTTTTGATTACACCTGCAGTAGGTGCTAATATTGTTGCTACTGCAGCATCTACTGGTGTTCCAGTTCAACTTAATGTTCCTGGTATAGGTCAAACTGCAGTTTTATTTAATGGTCAGATTACAAACAGAGTGGCATTTGCATTTACTGCTCCTGTTGGTGTTGGAACTGTTCTTACAATTAGTGAGTCCGCTGGTGTTGTTGGTACTATTACAGACTTCTCTGGTGGTGGTGCAGTTACAAAAACATTGACTGGTTTAACCAAAAATATTGCTGGTGCAGGAACAACTGCTGGCGTTGGAATTGGAACTAGTAAATTAACGACAGTAGCATGATATGAGATTTGACGAGTTGAATGAAAATAATTATTTGTTATTTGCTATAAAATTCTATGATAATCCACAATCCGTAACCAAAGAAGACTTTGATGATGATTTAAAAAGAATAAAGTACGTTAAAAGATTATTGAGAAAGTATAAGAATACTAACGTACTTAAAACACATTTAATTTTAAATCATCTCACAGTTTTGTTTAATGTTTTTGATGAGGCCGCTGTTCCTCTTCTATTTTATAATTTAGAACCAGATTTATGGCCTTCAATTAAAAGTTTTTTGATATTTTTGAACCGAGTGCCAGAATACCCAAAAACCGAACTTCATGAAATTGAAGAAGATGAAAATTGCCTCTCGACTTTAAATTCAATCTAATGGATAAAGTAGATAAGATTATTTCTATAATTCGCCATCTTAAAGAAGAAGGTATGTCAGTTGGAACTGGGGGATTTACTGGTTCTTCAGATCCTAAAGGCCCAGTTGCTGGTTATGATAAAGTTTTAGATGGAAGATCCAAAATCATGAGGAGACTTCCCCCACCCTATAGAGAATCATTACAGAAAAACCGCAAACGATAAAAATGTTCCAAGGATCTTCAACCGAAACAAAGATTGCTTTGCTTGAAGAAAGACTTAATGTTTATGAACAAGTAATTAAAAAAATAGATTTCGCAATTGAGAAAATTAGCGAAACAAGTCAAAGTATAAATCAGATGCTAGTAGTTCATAATGAAAAAATTGAACAATGCACTAAGACTGATAATGTGATCATAAAAATGGTGGAAGCAATTAAAATTGATTTTCAAAATGAATATGAACAAATTGGTTCTAGAATAGGATCAATGGAAAAAAAACTTGAAGATGTATCTAGAATCAAATGGATGACTTTAGGTACAGGGATTGTACTAGCTGTGTTAGCAACTGCATTTTCAACATTAGCATCTGGTTGGTGGACTCCTTCTGAGATGCAAGTTCATAAGCAAGGACATCTTCATCAACAGAATGTAAATGATTGACGGATCCAAAAATTTGTGGTATACTAGGTTCTCCTGACATCCCACTTATTAATGGATTTTGTTGATGTTAAGTACATTGGACTTATTTCTCCAAGACTTGAAAAGTTTAAAAAAGTAAAAACAGATTTATATAATTTTAGGTGTCCAATTTGTGGTGATTCCCAGAAGAATAAAAATAAGACAAGAGGATATATCTATGCGGTTAAAAATAACACCAATTATAAATGTCATAATTGCGGTGTTAGTCTTTCTTTTAATAATTTTCTAAAAAGTATAGATTCTACTTTACATAAAGAATATAGTTTAGAAAAATTTAAAGAGGGGCATACTGGTAAAAATTTTGTTGTAGAATCTCCAAAATTTGATTTTAAAAAACCAGTTTTTGCAAAGAAATTAGATTTGCCAAAAGCATCAGAAAATTTAATAGCAAAAGAATATCTTGAGAAACGTAATGTAAATCCAGATCAATTTTACTTTGCTGAAAAATTTAAACAATGGGTAAACACTCAGAAAAAAACATTTAGTAAGATCACATATGAAGAAAGTCGCATCATAATTCCACTATACGATTTTGATAATGATCTTATAGGATTTCAAGGAAGAGCACTCAATTCTAAATCTGTTAAATATATTACCGTGATGTTGAATGAGGATTCTCCAAAAATTTATGGACTTAATAAAATTAAAAAAGATGAAACAATTTACATTACAGAAGGCCCATTTGACTCAACATTCATTCGCAACTCAATTGCTATGTGTGGAGCTGATGCTGATATTAGTAATTTCGGGTTTAACGATGTTGTTTGGATATACGATAACGAACCACGAAATAGAGAAATTGTCCAAAGAATCTCAAAAACAATTGATAACGGTGAAAAGGTAATTATTTGGCCTGCCAATATTAATGAGAAAGATATCAATGACATGGTTCTTGCTGGACATAAGGTTATGGATATGTTAAAATCAAATACATATTCTGGATTAGAAGCAAAAATTAAATTTAACAATTGGAAAAAAATATGAGTAACGGAACAAAGGTTGTAAAGCGATCTGGAACAACTGAAAACTTGGATCTAAATAAACTTCATGTGATGGTTGAAGAGGCATGTAGAGACCTTTCTGGGGTGTCTACATCTCAAGTTGAGATGCAATCAGGTATTCAATTTTATGATGGCATTACAACAGCAGAAATTCAAGAAATTTTAATTCGTTCTGCTTCTGACTTGATAGATCTAGACCACCCAAATTACCAATATGTTGCCGCAAGGTTACTTTTATTTGCCATTCGCAAGCAGTTGTTTGGAGGTATGCACGACTGCCCAACAGTAAAAGATCATGTTGCATATTGTGTGGATAAAGGTGTATACGATTCTGAAATTGTTAATCTTTATGATGAAGAAGAATTTGATAAACTTCAATCGTTTATCGACCATGAGCGTGATTATCTGTTCACTTATGCAGGTCTACGTCAAGTAGTTGACAAATATCTTGTGCAGGATAGAAGCACTGGAGAACTTTACGAAACTCCACAGTTCATGTACCTTTTGATTGCTGCGACTATTTTTTCTAAGTATCCAAAGGAAACACGTTTAGATTACGTTAAGAGGTATTATGACGCAATCTCAAAGCACAAAATCAATATTCCAACCCCAATCATGGCAGGAGTGCGAACACCGCTTAGACAATATGCTAGTTGTGTTCTTGTTGATGTTGATGACACCCTCGATTCTATCTTTAGCAGTGATATGGCTATTGGCAGATACGTCTCTCAGAGGGCGGGAATCGGCATCAACGCTGGTAGAATCCGTGGCATCAACAGCAAAATCAGAGGTGGAGAAGTTCAACACACGGGTGTTGTACCATTTCTCAAGAAGTTTGAAGCAACTGTCAGATGTTGCACGCAAAATGGCATACGCGGTGGATCCGCGACAGTCCACTTCCCCATCTGGCACCAAGAAATAGAAGACATCCTTGTTCTTAAAAATAACAAAGGAACTGAAGATAATCGTGTTCGTAAGTTAGATTACTCTATTCAAATTTCAAAACTTTTCTATGAACGATTCATTAAAAACGAAGAAGTTTCCCTCTTCTCCCCCCACGACGTTCCTGGTTTGTATGATGCTTTTGGGACTGATCGATTTGACGATTTATATGTACGTTATGAACGAGATAAGTCTATTCCAAGAAAAACTATCGGTGCTCAAGAACTCTTTTTGGATCTTTTAAAAGAACGTGCTGAAACTGGTCGTATTTACATTATGAATATTGACCATTGCAATTCTCATTCATCCTTTATGGATAAGGTTGAGATGAGTAATCTCTGTCAAGAAATTACTCTGCCTACTAAACCTATTCAGCATATTGATGATCCAAATGGTGAAATTGCTCTCTGCATTCTTTCTGCAATTAATGTGGGTAAAATTAAATCTAATGATGAACTAGAAGTACTTTGTGATCTTTCAGTTCGTTCTCTTGATGAACTTATTGATTTCCAAGGATATCCCGTTAAGGCAGCGGAAATTGCCACCAGAGCACGTCGTTCTCTTGGTGTAGGATATATTGGTCTTGCACACTATCTTGCTAAGCATGGAGAGCATTATGACGATCCTAGAGCATGGGAACTTGTCCATGGTTTAACCGAAGCATTTCAATATTATCTTATTCAAGCAACTGTAAATCTTGCCAAAGAAAAAGGTGCTTGTGAATATTCACATAGAACAAAATATGCTCATGGGATTCTTCCGATTGATACATATAAAAAAGATGTTGATGAAATTGTTTCAAACAATTTGAAGTATGATTGGGAAGGTCTTAGAGCACAGGTTAAACAGTATGGTGTTAGGAACAGCACATTGTCCGCACAGATGCCATCGGAGAGCAGTTCCGTTGTGTCAAACGCAACCAATGGAATTGAACCACCTAGAGGATACTTGTCCGTTAAGAAATCGAAGAAAGGGCCTCTTAAGCAAATTGTTCCACAATACCAAACGCTTAAGAACAATTATACGCTTCTTTGGGACATGCCTAGCAATCGTGGTTATATTAATATTGTCTCTGTAATGCAAAAGTTCTTTGATCAAGCAATCTCTGGAAACTGGTCTTATAATCCAGCAAATTATCCAGATAATGAAGTTCCTACTTCAATAATGGCACAAGATCTTTTGACTACATATAAGTACGGTTGGAAAACCAGTTACTATCAAAATACTTATGACCATAAGACTGATGAGGTTGAAGAAACCAAACAGTCTCTTGAAAATTTAATTTCCAATATTCTAGAAACGGAGGAGGAAGATTGTGAGTCTTGTAAGATTTAAAAAAAGTTTGGAGGAAAAATCAATGGTCGAATCAATGACCGTTTTCAACTCCTGTGAAGTTGATACCAAAAAACAACCTATGTTCTTTGGTCAACCCTTGGGAATTCAAAGATATGATTCTTACAAGTATCCAATTTTTGACAAACTAACAACACAACAACTAGGTTATTTCTGGAGACCTGAAGAGGTCTCCCTCCAAAAGGATCGTGGAGATTATCAATCTCTTCGTCCAGAACAAAAACATATTTTTACAAGTAACCTAAAGTATCAAGTTATGCTTGATTCTGTTCAGGGAAGAGGCCCTGGTATGGCGTTTGCTCCATACTGTTCTCTTCCTGAACTTGAAGCGTGCATGAAAGTATGGGAATTTATGGAAATGATTCATTCACGTTCATATACCTATATAATCAAAAATGTTTATTCTGATCCATCCGATGTTTTTGATACAATTTTAAAGGATGAACGTATTTTAGAGCGTGCTACTAGTGTAACTGAAGCATATAATGATTTTATCAATAGTGCTCAGCATTATGGAACTTCTGAACTTTGGAAATACGCCCAAGAACAAGTTCCCTACGCACAGACGGAAAGATATGAACTCAAACGCAAACTCTTTAGAGCAGTTGCAAACGTTAATATTCTTGAAGGTATTCGCTTTTATGTCAGTTTCGCTTGCAGTTTTGCATTTGGCGAACTCAAACTTATGGAAGGAAGTGCAAAAATCATCTCATTGATTGCCCGTGATGAGAACCAACATCTTGTCATTACTCAAAACATTATGAACAAATGGAAAGAGGGTGATGATCCTGAGATGGCAAAGATTGCCAAAGAAGAAGAACAGTGGGTTTATAAGACCTTTGAGAACGCTGTCAACCAGGAAAAACTTTGGGCAGAGTATCTGTTCAAGGATGGTTCTATGATTGGTCTTAACGATAAACTTCTTCAGCAATATGTTGAATGGATTGCCAATCGTAGAATGAAGGCAATTGGTCTTCGCCCACTTTATGATATTCCAGCAAAGAATAATCCTCTTCCTTGGACCGAACATTGGATTTCTTCTAAAGGACTTCAAGTTGCTCCACAAGAAACCGAAGTAGAATCATACATAGTAGGTGGGATTAAGCAAGATGTTACCAAAGATACTTTCTCAGGATTCCAATTATGATGAATGGTGTGAACAGGAAATTCTGAACGCATATAGAGAAGCAGCATCAGCAGACGAATTTTTGTTTGGTGATTACGATTATAAAAAAGAATGGTTAGATAATGAGGGGACTTGATCCCCTCTTTTTTTATAAATATCTAAAAAAGTAAGAGATAGATGAAGACTTTTAGAGAGTTTGTTTTTATTACTGAAGATAAAATGGGTCAGAGATTAGGTAATATGTCTGATGCAGATTTTGAACAATTTTTAAAAGGAAGAACTCCTGGAGAATCTGAAACTTATAGACAAAAAAGAGCACAATTTAGAAAAACAACTGTTTCTGGACAAGATGTAAGAGGTTCTAGATCTACACAAACCCCACCTAGACAACCTTCAGGATCTACACAAACTCAAACACCACCTAGACAATCAAGATCAGCACAATCAACTCAAACACCTCCTAGAGGCACTCAGGCGTCTTCTAGAAGCACTCCACCACCTAGAAACACTCAACGCCCATCATCATCTACTCCACCTAGAACTTCTGCAGGACAGTTATCACCAGCAGTTCAAAGACCTACGGCAACAACACCACAAACTTCAAGTCTTCGTTCTCGTGTAGGAAAACTTATTGGACCAGTAGCTAGTGTTGGTGGTGGCGCTCTAGATTATAAAGAAAGAAGATCTCAAGGACAAAGTAGAACTCAAGCGGCAACAGGAGCATTAGCAACTACTGCAGGATCTGAAGCAGGATGGAGGGCAGGTGCTAGAGGAGGTGCAGCTTTAGGATCGAGACTTGCTGGTCCTAGAGGTGCTCTTATTGGTGGAGTTGTTGGTGGTATTGGAGGTTCTATTCTTGGGGGTGAAGGTGCTGGTAAATTATCAGATAAATTAACTGGTGGTAGGAAAGCACCTACTGAAAAAGATTATGAAAAAGCAAGACAAAGATATGGTGTAACTCAATCTAGAAAAGTTGCTGCACAATCTGGAACTTATGGTGCAAGACAAGGATCTGCTCTTACTGGTGTAGGAGGACCTACAACAGTTAATAGAAAATCAGGGACTCTTACTTCTGGAGGAAAAACTGCAAAACTTGCTTCAACTCAATTAGTTCGCGATCCAAAAACTGGACAGCAAAGAGTTGGTGATCTTGCATATAGAGGTGGTCAAGCAGTTTATCTTGCAAGACCTTCAGTTGCATCTAGAGATACTGGATTAGGTGGAATTATTAGAAATGTTTCAAGAACAACTGGAATTGGTGGACAAAGACAAAGAGATGCTGCTGCAGCAAAAGCAGAATATAGAACTGCATTAAAAAACACTCAACAGTATCAAAGACAACTTGGTGTTACTCCAAAAGCAGCAACTGCTCAAAAACTTCCTGGACGTGGAGTTGGACCTAAAAAAGTTGGAGCAAAGATTGTTGGTCCCAAAAAAGTTGGTCCTAAAATTGTAGGGACAAAAAAATAATCATTAATAAATAACTACTAAGATAAAACAAAACTATTAAAAATGTCGCATTCACATGTAGAAGATATTGGATATCTTTTCTCTGAAATTTCTAATCGTGACAATAATTTATTAAATGAAGAATCTGATTACTATGATGAAGAACTTACTTCATTAACTGAAGAAATTTTATTTTCCATTTGCTATGGAATGGCATCTGAAGGATATTCAGCAAATGCAATTATAGATTTTCTAGCAAATAGTCCTGAGCAAGATATTTTAGAATATTACTTAAATTCAAATCTCATCGAATCTTCTGTTCCTAAAGAATATATTTTGGAGCAATTAGAAATTCTTGATGAAGGTATTGGAAGTGCCTTTAAACTTATCGGTAAGGGTTTAAAAGCAACTGCCGGGCAAGCAGGTAGAACAGCAAAGGTTGCTGTAAAAAGAGCAGTTGGTCCTGGAGTAAGAAAAAATGTTAAAGCAGCAGTATCAAAAGTAAAGGATATTGGAACAAAAGCAAAGGAAACTGTAGGAAAAGTAAAGGCAGCAGCTCCTACAGTTGCTAAAGGTTCTTTACTTGCAGGTACTGGAGTTCTTGCTGGATATGGTGGAGCAAAACTTTCTGGTGGTGGCGGTGGTGGTGTAGCAAAACCAGAACCATCTGGTGGAGCACCAAAACCAAAAGGTGGTGCTGGATATGTTGATGTTGCTGGAAAAGGTCAAAGATATTATTCATCTTCAGATAAAAAATATTATAAGAATTATAATGATGCTTTAGCGGCAAGAAATTCACGTCGTGGTGCTACATCTGCTGCTCCATCAGGTACTGGTGGAGGTTCTGCTGCTCCATCAGGAACTGGTGGAGGTGGTGGAAGTAGAAGTGGTGGTGGATTTGCTAAACCAGCACCTGCAAAACCTGCAGCAAAGCAAACTGGTGATAAGGCAAAGGACATGGCAACATGGGCAAAGGCAAATCCAGAACTTGCTAAGAAAGTTCAACCATCAAAACCATCCTTAGAATCGGATATTGAAGATATCAAGAAAATGCAACAACGTTCTAAGCAACGTCGTGGTGCAGAAATGGGAGGTACAGAAGGCCCAGGACAAGTTGATGTTAAGAGTGTTGAGTCGGACATTGCGGCAGAAAAGGCAAGACAAAAGAAAAGAGCAGAATCTGCTACTAAAAAAGAATCATATGATTTTTATGATGTAGTTCTTCAATATCTTTTTGATACTGAGCAAGTTGAAAGTGTTTCTGAAGCACATTATGTAATGTCTGAGATGTCTGAGGAAGATATTAATTTGATTGTGGAGAATTATCAGTTGGTCTGATTGATCTAATTATAGCATAGATTCAGGGGGCTTGACAAGTCCCCTTTTTTTAATTAGACTAGGTTTGTTCCGGTTAAAGGATAAATAATAGCTCTTAAAGACATTGAAATGAGTTATGAGAATCCTTGGAGATATCAAGATAAAGTATTTGAATCAGAAGATATAGAAGATAATTTTGGATTTGTATATTTAATTCATTGTGATATAACATCTAGAAGTTACATAGGACGTAAGTACTTCTGGTCTTTTAGAACACCTAAAGGTAAGAAAAGAAAAGTTAAATCAGAATCAGATTGGAAACAATATTATGGATCATGTCCTGAACTAAAGGATGATGTAATTAAGTATGGTAAAATAAATTTTAAAAGAACAATAATATCATTACATAAGACCAAAGGTAAATGTAATTTTGAAGAAACCAGACAACTGTTTCTAAATAATGTGTTGACAGAATCACTTGACACTGGGGAACCTGCGTACTACAATAGCAACATTCTATCCCGGTATTTTAGGAAGGATTATTTTGATGACAACTTTGATTCAAATTCTTAGAATTAATCATGACTGGGCAGTTGACAGAATAGATAATCTTTGTACGGATCAAAGTTTTGAAGATTCTTATTCTATTCAATGTGAATTTAAAGAATGGTTGGATCCAAATATTGAAGAACATGATATTTTTTCTTTAGAGTACATAGGAGATTAAAATGAGAATCGATCTTCACAATTTTTTTCAACATTACGACCCAAATAACCCAAAGCATGTTGCAGCAGTAGAACAACTTGAGGTTGATCTTGCAACTAAAAATCCAGATTTGATTGATGATACTTCAAACTGGGTTAGAATTTTTAGAACTAAATTTGATTCAGGTATTCCTGGAATTTTAAATGTACCTTATTTTCCACAAACAGATAATTACAGAGATGCAAATAGAACCTGTAATTCATCTTCTTGTGCAATGTGTCTAGAATATTTTAAACCAGGCACTCTTCAAGGTGCAAAAGGTGATGATGCTTACGTACAAAAAGTATTTGCTATTGGTGATTCAACAGATCACTCTGTTCAGACAAAGGTTCTGGACTCTTATGGGATTAAGTCACGTTTTAGTTACAATCTTGGATTTGCTGATCTTGATCGTGAGATTGCCGCTGGAAGACCTGTAGTTATCGGTATCTATCATCGTGGGACTTTATCTAATCCTACAGGTGGACACATGGTTGTAGTGATTGGTAAGAAGGGTGAAGACTATGTTGTCAACGATCCTTATGGTTCTTTGAATGATGGTTATACAGGGCCAGTTACAAACGGAAAAGGTGCTGTATATAAGAAGTCAGATCTTATTCATCGTTGGTTAGAAAGAGGAAAAGATAAGACAGGATGGGGTCGCGTCTTTGAAGCAAAAAAGTAGAAACACCAATCAATAATTTGAATGAGTTGCCATTGGTTGGAGTAAATTTAATTCGTCAATTTGAAGGATCTCATTTAAATGCATATCCAGATCCTTTAACAAAAGGCCCTCCAATCACAATAGGATGGGGAAGTACAAAGGACTTTGATGGAACTCCTTTTAAAATGGGAAGAGTGATTACTCAAAAGTATGCTGATACTTTACTTGAGTTTGATTTGAAAAATAGGTTTCTTCCATCACTTTCAAAAATACCATATTGGGGAGAGATGAATGAAAATCAAAGAGGGGCTTTACTTTGCTTTGCTTATAATGTTGGTGCAGCTTTTTATGGTGGTTCTGATTTTGCCACCATTACAAAAGTCTTAAAGAACAAAGAATGGTCTAAAGTTCCTGATGCTTTATATCTTTATCGTAATCCAGGAACAAGAGTTGAAGAAGGATTGGCAAGAAGAAGAATTGCAGAAGGACAACTTTGGTCTAAAGTTTAGTCTTAAGAGCAATCAAGGTAGCAAGTAAACCAACTAAAGTTTCTACTGATTTTGAATTGCTATCATCACATTTACTTGGTGGAGTTCTATCTTTACTTAACCCATTCACTGTGTATAGATATTGTAAATTTAATGGATGCTTGATATTACATACCAAATAATTGAAGAATACTAAAGTAATAATTGCTGATACCACAGCACCTAATAATATACTAATCACCTTATCTAAAGGTGATTTTTTTTCTTCTTCTTTTATTGGATCTTCTGACATTTAGAATTATCTCCCTTCTTTTTTATGAATCCAAGTTTTGAGTTCATGTAGATATGTTCTTAACATATCTGCTTTTTCTAGATGCCAAATATCACCACTCTTGAAATATTCTTGAGTGTGATTATCTATTGCTTTGAGAATGTTATGAATAGGAGCATTCCAAGGCTCACGCTTTGGAGTATTCCATTCTCTTGGCATATTACCTCACTTTTTCTTACCGCCGTTTTTTGCTTTTTTCGCAGTCGCATTACCTTGATTTTGTTTGGACTGCTTACCACCAGCAGAACCTTTTTTACCTTTATTGGGCGACTTGGACATCGATTTTTAGATAAGACCTATTTATTTAGGTTCGGTTTTCCAAATATTAAGACCTGTTGACAAATCCTAAATAAAAACTTATTATGGAATATCCCATTACAGGGATTGCATCATGAGAATTTGATGTGACATTAGAGCCGTGGGGACTGCCCTCTGAGAAGAGGGAAGTGCGCTTTCCTTATACGGATGTAGAGTTCAATTTAATTTAGTGCAAAACTTCTTTACTGTAGCCTTGCCTGTTTTGGCATCGGTTACAACCAGTACGGCATCACTGCCATTCGTCAACTACAAAATGCAAGGGCCTCCACCCCCAGTGGAAGAAAAGGCACCTTTTTCAGTTATTAAAGAGTTTGATCTTGTAGATGAAAAGAAGACAGCAATCCGCGAGGTTGCAATACCAAAGCCAAAAGAGAAAAGGCTTATTTGTAAAGGGTGTAATGAACATGAGAATGCTACCCTGGCATTTTTCCAGGATCGTGGTATTAAAGACAGAAACGCCCTTGCTACCATCATGGGTAATATTAAACAGGAATCAACTTTTGTTCCTAACATTTGTGAAGGTGGTAGCAGAGTCAGTTACTATAATTGCTACGGCGGTTATGGTCTGATTCAATGGACATCTGCCAATCGTTATTATGGATTGGGTGATTTTGCTAAGAAGTATGGTGGTTCTCCATCATCACTTCACACGCAACTTCGTTATCTTACGAATGAAGTCCAATGGCAACAAATTGAGGATCGTATGAAGACTCCTGGTAAATCAATTAATCGCTATATGGACTATGCGTATAGTTGGATTGGTTGGGGGCATCATGGTTCCCGTACATCTTACGCCCATGCTTATGCTTCCAAACTGATCACGGTAGAAGTTTGATATATAAGGAGAGTGTTGTAACTCTCCTTTCTTATGTTTAATTTCGGTAAAAAGAGACCAGACATAAAACAATTTGCAATTGTAGGAATTGTATTATCAACTATTATTGCAACACTCTCACAATGTACTGGAGTATCCGAAAATGGAATTTGGGATTTATTGGATGAAATTCAAAGAAAATATTTCCCACAAACTATAATTAATGAATTTGTCATTAAAGATCCTGAAAAATTAAATAGAAGAATTAATCGTGATGTTAATCAAGCAATCGATCAAGTGACTCCAGAATATGATCGTATTATTTCTGAAGCAGATCAAAAGTATAAACCTAAGTATATTGATGAAACAAATGATGAAAGTGTATGTTACACTGATGAATGTAAATCACTTGCACCCCCAATGAGAATTTGTTCAGCATGGGTTGAAGGGTGTTCTAAAAACTAACTATATAAACATATACTTATTTTATTGGAGATTATTATGTCCGTATCACAAGAACTACTCAATGCTGTTGAAGTGTGGAAAGTAGAAGACGAAAAATTTACTGCGGGAAATAATGCTGCAGGTACTCGTGCCCGTAAAGCACTTCAAGAAGTTGCTAAACTGGTAAAAGCACGTAGAACTGAGATTACCGAAGAAAAAAATTCCCGTAAGGAAGCAAAGGCTTGACCTAGAGCGTAAAAGACCTTATAATATGACGGTTGAGAGATCAACTGCGACACTCTCCTTCGGTAGGTTCAGGAGTGGCGGCGATAGGAACCTACTTATGTTTCGGTAGCTCAGTTGGATAGAGCATCTGCCTTCTAAGCAGTTGGTCACAGGTTCAAGTCCTGTCCGAAACGCTTGGAGTTAATCTCCATATATAAAAGTGATAGAGGGTAAGTCACTGTTATATCCTTATGAGGTATATCACACTTACTCCATCTCATTTGAATATTGCATTTCCTTAAATCATGGCAAAAAACAAAACAATCAACACTTCTTACGATCTTGGTTATTCTGCCAGAAATGAAAATCATAATACAATTCGTGATATTCGAATTAATTTTGAAAATCCTGATAGTGAATTTCTTATGGAGAATCTAAATACTTGGCTTCGAGCAATTGGTGTTGATCTTGAAGTAGTCCAAAAATAAAAAGACTTGACAATCAAACTAAAATAGTTTATAATTATCTCATGCTTATCCATTTTGTAGTGGGTTTTGAGGGTAAGCAATAGTAAACCTACTTGAAAAAAGGAGAGTGAAAAACCCTGCCTCTAAGTCGGTATGAAACAGACCTATGACTTATTGTTGCGCTTCTGTTTCACTGTATGGATCTCTCTTATAAGCGAGTATAGTTTAGGGGTAAAATGCCATCCTTCCAAGTTGGAGTCACCGGTTCGATTCCGGTTACCCGCTCTGAACCTTAAGGTTCTTATTCTCTTATAAATATGATTAACATATTAAGTTAATCACTATGAGAGACCAAACAAAACTAAAGAAAAATGTAGGAACTTGGAGAAAAAGAACTAAAGAACTTCTTGTCGAATATAAAGGAGGCAAGTGTGAATTTTGTGGTTATAATAAATGTGTTGAAGCACTTGAGTTTCATCACATAGATGAAACTACAAAAGAGTTTCAAATTTCTGGTTCTACAAAATCTTTAGAAAAACAAAAGAAAGAAGCAGATAAATGTTATATGTTATGTGCTAATTGTCATAGAGAACTCCACGCTGGATTTGCAATCTATCACAAACCTTCTTTTGTAAATATTCCCCAATAGTTCAGTGGTAGAACTCAAAACTGTTAATTTTGCTGTCCCTCGTTCGAATCGAGGTTGGGGAGTTGATAGGGTTGGAAATGTCTGATTCTATCATATATTCACTGCCCTCTAATGCAGTGAAAGTTGCGGAAAGTGTCTTCCGCGAGTGGTGGGCACTCACTACTCATCCAAATGTAGGTGCCAAAACCTCTCCCCAGGTCGATGTTTAAACTGGTGCTTGGGTGAATGTCAAGAGTGGGGACATAGGTAAAGTTCCCAACACCTACCACAACCTCTGGTAGTCTATTGGTAAGGACAGGCGGACAACGCACTTGGAAACTAGGTTCGATTCCTAGACAGAGGTAATGCCTTTGTAGCTCAGTGGTAGAGCGCGGCTTTTGTAAAGCCGATGTCGCAAGTTCAAATCTTGTCGGGGGCTTGACAAACTTTAAGGTTTGTTTTATAATACGCAAGTCCGTGTGAAGGAAATGCGTTGGGGGAGCAATCTCCCACCATTCGCGAAATTGGTGTAGTGGTAACATCCCATCCTTCCAAGTTGGTGTCACGGGTTCGAATCCCGTATTTCGCTTGCTCCAAATTAC
>JACCDU010850436.1_pt1 | contig 21093 bp, 17 predicted proteins | sample 7446081 | NCBI WGS metagenome assembly JACCDU01 (sample SAMN15323447, study PRJNA562643) | freshwater metagenome | isolation source: river surface water | place: USA:Blue River Watershed | collected 2017-08-17
TCCAAACCACACAAGGATGCCAAAGATCCTGATAAACGGGCATCCTGCGTCTTCGGATTAATAGCAAATAAAGCACCTCGAGCCGGAGTGCCTGGGAAGGTGCCGCTGTAATAATTTTTGATGTACATCCGGTGATCATACGGAGTAAAACCCGCATGCTCAATCATGTAGTCATCATATCCCAGGCCAATATCGTCATGGCAACGGGTGTAAGTTAACCACGTGGTTCCCAATGGTTTACGCTGCAATTCATGTTGCGCATGCTGCATAATGCGAATATCTCCTGTTGCTAACGCATCCCATTGCACGGCCATTTGCGTGGCATTATAGGCGAAATCACATTCATGTGTTGCGTATCTGCCGGTACCGAAATACTCCATAATCTGCGCCGGAGCTACAATTGCCTCGCCCAAAATCGCCATACCTGGCGTGGCCACTTCCACACACATTTTAATCAATTGTAGTAGTTGGTGCGCCTCCGGAAGATTCTGGCACGTCGTTCCCATTTGTTTCCAAATGAAAGCCGGTGCGTCGATTCGCACCACGTCCACGCCCAAATTAGCATAGAAAAATACATTGCCGAGCATCTCCACAAACACGCGTGGGTTCGTGTAATTCAAATCCCATTGGTAGTGATGAAACACGGTCATCACCCATTTGTCGGATTTTTCATCATACGTAAAACTCCCCGGTGAACTTTCGGGGAAAATTTCAGGCATCGTCTCATCCAATAAATCCGGGATGCGGCGATCATCGTACATGTAAAAATAATCTTGGTATTCTTTGATTCCTTTCTTTGCCAATTTCGCCCATTCGTGGTGATGCGAAGTATGATTGAGCACGATGTCAATCATCAAATACATGTCTTTTGCTTGTAATTCAGCCTGAAATGCACGTAAATCATCGATCGTTCCTAAGCGCTCTTCCACCACCCGGAAATCTTCCACTGCATAGCCGCCATCACTTTCCCCTTCCGGGCTTTTAAACAAAGGCATCAAATGCAAGAAATTAACGCCTAGTTTTTCGAGGTAAGGAAGTTTGGATGGGAGCTTATTGATTTGACCAGCGAAACGGTCCACATATAAACTCATACCCACGAGGTCTTGACTCAAGAACCACGTGCCTTTTTTTTCCTTGTGTGCATCCCGCTTTTTTAACGCATCCGATCGATCGAGGTGCGCCTGACAAATGGAATTTAACAAGGTTTCGAATAATCCTGCCGCTAAGGGGTGTGACCCATAAATGGCATGAAAATGCGTAAATATATCATCTAGGTTCGCTGTGAAGCGTTCCTGGAAAGCGACATCTTTGATTTTATGCGATTTGATTAGCTCGTGGAGCTTTTTTTGAAGGCTTGGGTTGTACACGGATATTAATTAAAAATGCTGTTATTCAAATGTTTAAATGCCTCCATCGCGCCCATATATTCACAGGTACGCGCACCGGCTTTGTTGGCATTTTGGATGATTTTATTCCAACCTTCATATCCTAAATTCGAAGGATTTAAGGATGCTTCATCCAACTGGTATAAGACGGCACCCACGAACGCATCTCCTGCACCGGTGGTGTCCGTTGGCTTAATCGCAATACTCGGAATGATATAGGTTTTGCCACCTAATCCCAAAAGCGTTCCATCTTTTCCCAGGGTGATTGTAAACACGCCAGGTATATTGTTTAGTAAGTTTTCTGCCGCTTCTTCTAGGGAATTTTTTCCGGTAATGAGCATTGCTTCTTCATCACTTAATTTGGTAAAATGCGCTTGCTTCAAAAATATCCACGATTGTTTGATGAAGCTTTCTTGTTTGTCGCCAAACAACAAATGCCGGTAATTGGGATCAAAACTGATCGTTTTGCCTTCGTTTTTCGCGGCGTCCAATAAGTGATAATAGGCAGCATTTAAGGGTCCATCAAGAAATGCGGTGGCAGATCCGAAATGGATAATGTTGGTTTGGCTTAGATCAATTTGATTGACTTCATCCACCGTTAATTCCGCATCTGCGCCGCGGTTAAACACAAAATCGCGTTCGCCGTCCAGCATTAAGGAGACAAAAGCAAAGGTGGTAAAGTGATTGGAATCCAAATGAACATGCGCTGTGTCCACATGGAATTCAGCCATCACCTGTTTTAATTGTTTGCCAAATGGGTCATTACCCACTTTGGCAGATAAGGAAACGGAGCCACCTAAAGCACCGATTGCCGCCGCTACATTGGTCGGGGCACCACCTGGTTTTTTAAGAAAATTTTGTCCGTCTGATAAGCTCGAGCCTTTGTCGGTACAGATCATATCGATCAAGGCTTCTCCAATACACAATACACTCATTAGGCTAGTTTGGTTGGGGATGGTTTAATAAAAGCTGTCGCTACGGCAGCAATGGCCAATAACACGCCTGCAAAGGTAATCGCATTTCTCGGGTCGTTATCTAAAAAGTGCTTTAAAATATACCCAAACGAGATATTTTGTAAAATCATCGGAAACACAATCATCATGTTGATGATGCCCATGTAGACGCCATAACGTTCTTTGGGAATGTCACTGACAACTAATAAATAGGGGATGCCCATCATGCTGGCCCAGCCAACACCAAAGCCTGAGATGGCAAAGAATAATAGGTTCTTGTTTTCGATGTGTGGAAACGCCAGAAATCCGATGGCTGCTAGCAATAAACAGATCATGTGGACTGATTTGGCTCCGTATTTTTTGGCGAAATTCGCTAAGGCCAAAGCGGATAAAAACGTCACAATATTGTACCATCCGTTCACTAAACCGGTCCAGGATACCGCTTTTTCGTATAGTTCCGGGTTATCTTTCGGTGTGGCATGCCAAACAGATAAGGCAATACTTTTAGAGGAATTTTGCCAATAACAGAAGAGGGCATACCATTGAAATAAATAAATCAAAGCTAATTGCCACATCACTTTTGGCATCACTTTGATTGCTTGAAAAATTTCAACAACAGATTCCGTCACACTGACTTTGCGCGCCCGTATTTGTGCAAGTTCCTCAGCTGTGGGTTCAATTTCTGACGTTGTCCGCATGCTCCACCAAATCGACCCAATGGAACAAATCGCTCCTAAAAAGAAGGAGGCATATACCCAAGTGGGTAAGGAGCCGGTTTTGCCGATAAAAATTAATGGGAAAATAAAGAGCGATAGATTAGCTAAGGTTTGGCCAAAACCCGTAAAAAAACTTTGCATTTGAAAGCCTGTAGGCTGTTGATCCTCATTGAGTTTATCGGCCACAAACGCGCGATAGGGTTCCATCGCGGTGTTATTTCCTGCATCTAAAATCCACAATAAACCGGCGGCCATCCACAAAGTGGAACTGAATGGGTACAAGAGTAAACAGATACTACATAAAAGTGCCCCGATAAAGAAATAGGGCTTTCTACGTCCCCAACGTGGATGCCAGGTGCTATCGGAAAGGGCACCGATGAATGGCTGAATCAATAAACCTGTTACCGGTCCCGCTAAATTCAATAAGGGTATTTCATCTGGACTCGCCCCTAAGAAATCATAGATGGGATTAACCGCACTTTGCTGGAGCCCGAAGCTATATTGAATGCCGAAAAAACCAACGTTCATGTTGATGATCTGACTAAAGCTGAGCTGAGGTTTTATTATAGACATTCCAATAGGTTTATTTTCAGATTAAATTTAAATAATCGGATGTTTTTACGCAAACTGTACTAGACTGTTGGCTAATATTCCTGTGAAAGCGGGTGAATCATCAGTTCGTCGATCACGACATGCGCGGGCTGATTCATGATGTAATAAATGCTGTCGGCCATATTTTCAGGGCTCAACCAATCCGCGTGGGATGGATCGCCTTGTGGGTCTGCATGAAAATGGGAGTCAACTAAACCGGAATACACCGTTGAAACTTTGATGCCATCTTTTCGGACCTCTTTACGTACCGCTTCCGTGAAGGCATGTTGGGCATATTTCGAAGCGCAATACAAGGAACCACCGTCGAAAACGCGTTTCGCTACATCGGATGCGATGGTGATGAGGTGGCCTTTTTTCGCTTCTTTCATGTGGGGTAGGACGTGTTGGGTGCACAGAAAAGTCCCTTTCACATTGGTGTCAAAAACCTGATCCCATTTTTCACTCGTATAACTTTCGGTTGGCCCAAAAGCGCCAATACCCGCATTGTTAATTAAGAAATCAATTTTCTGGAAGGTGTGGGCTGTCTTTTCGATGGCCATTTTGACAAAGGCTTCATCGGCAATATCACCGGCAAAGTAAAGCGGTCGGTGCCCAATTTCCGTAATCTCCGCGGCGAGGTCTTTGAGTTCGCCTTGATTGCGTGCGATGAGGCTGAGTTGGAAATTATGTCCTGCAAGTAGGAGGGCGAGTGCACGTCCAATTCCTTTGGAAGCACCGGTTATGATGGCGGTTGGGTAGTTTTGGTTCATAAACAAACATACAAAAATGTTCATACAGATGGAATGGCTGGGCGGGAATGCATTGGATTAATTTGTATTTATTTCATTTATTTGTGGATGAAACAAATTGCGTTTTTAATTAATCCTCACAAGCAACAGGAATTAGCTAGTTATGTAAGCTGGGTTTTGAAGCGGTGTCCTACGCATAAAATTACGGTTTTTGACCAAGAGTGGCCATTCGCGCTGGAGGGATTTGAGGAAGTTTGGGTGATGGGGGGTGATGGAACGTTTAATTATTTTGTGAATCGATATCCGACCTGTTCCTTGCCGATCGGCCTATTCAAAGGGGGGACGGGGAATGATTTTTACTGGAAACTTTTTGGGGATTGTTCGCGTGAAGCTCATTTGGCTAGTATTCTGGCTGGTGTCCGTGGGCGATTCGATGCGGGGCAAGTGAATGAGATGCTATTTTTAAATGGTGTGGGGATCGGAATTGAGGGGGAGGTTTTGCGTTCGATGGAGGCGATACGTTACATCAAAGGTGGTTTGGGCTATTATTTAGCTGCTATTCCGGCTTTATTTAAATTCAAGCATTATCGGATTTCAGGCCTTCCTGTCTTTTTATGCATGGTCTTTAATTCATCGCGTGCAGGCGGTGGATTTCATTTTTTTCCCATGGCTTCTGTGGAAGATGGGGAATTGGATATGATGATTTGTGACCCGCTGCCTGTTTGGAAGCGTTTGTTTTACATGCCCATTATCCAGTCGGGGAAGCACGTGGGTTTACCTTTTTTGAGATTTTCGCGGATAAGCCAACAAACCATTTCGTGTGATCGCGTGTTGCGTGCGCAGGTGGATGGGGAAGTTTTGGAATCCAACACATTTGAATTCCGGGTTCTTCCGGCTAAATTTGATTTTATTAAACCGATCTAATATGATGCAAAAATTACTCTTGACATGTACCGCTTTCTGCTTAGCCATGTCGATTCACGCCCAAGAGCTGGACAAGAAAAAAGTGTTTTCACGTTTAGTGGAGCGCGAAACGCAGTATGGGCAAATCGCTCAAAAAATATGGAATTATGCGGAGGTAGGGTATAAGGAAAAGCAAAGCTCATTGTTGCTGCAAGAGACCTTGCGTCAGGCTGGATTTACGGTAGAGGCGGGTGTGGCGGATATTCCTACGGCTTTCGTGGCTACTTTTGGTCAGGGAAAACCGGTGATTGGTATCATGGCAGAATACGATGCCTTGCCAGGATTGTCGCAGGATTCGATTCCCACCAAGCGTAGTTTGGGAGGTAATTCGGGACATGCCTGCGGGCACCATTTGTTTGGTACGGCGTCTGTTGCTGCGGCGATTGCCGTGCGGGACTGGATGAAAGAGACGGGTCAAAAAGGAACAATTAAATTATATGGCTGCCCGGCGGAAGAGGGTGGTTCTGGAAAAGTATACATGGTGCGGGCGGGTTTATTCAGTACAGCGGATGTGATGTTGCATTGGCATCCGAATGATGAGAATACGGTTTCTGCTTCATCTTCATTAGCCAATAAAGCTGGTAAATTCCGTTTTTATGGATTGTCATCGCATGCGGCGGCGTCACCGGAACGTGGTCGTTCGGCCTTGGATGGTGTGGAGGCGATGGACCACATGGCGAATATGATGAGGGAGCATGTGCCATCTTCGACACGGATTCATTATGTGATTACGAATGGGGGCAAAGCGCCAAATATCGTGCCTGATTTTGCGGAGGTGTATTATTATGTACGTTCGCCGCAGCGGGATGTGGTGGCTGATGTGTGGAGTCGATTGGAGAAAATTGCCGAGGGTGCAGCGTTAGGGACCGGCACGCGGTATGAGGCGGAGTTGATCGGTGGTGTGTATGAAGTTTTGCCAAATCAGCGCTTAGCCAATGTCATGGGTGCGAATCTAAAAGCCGTCGGTGGATATACCTTGAATCCTTCTGAACTTGCTTTTGCGAAACAATTGCAACAGACAGTTGGCATGCAAGCCGTCGATTTAGCCACGACAAATCAAGTATTTATGGATCGTCCGGATCCGAGTGGTGGTGGATCTACGGATGTGGGGGATGTGAGCTGGGTGGTGCCAACGGTCGGTTTGGGTACTGCGACATGGGTTCCGGGGACCTCTGCGCATAGCTGGCAAGCTGTCGCTGCCGGCGGTATGTCGATCGGCCGAAAAGGCATGATGGTTGCTGCCAAAACCTTAGCGGCTACCGCAATGGATTTATTTAAGAAACCTGTCTTGATCGAAGAGGCGCGCGCGGAGTGGTTGACCAAACGCGGAGGCGCTGAGTTTCAATACAAATCATTGTTGGGCGACCGCAAGCCTGCCTTAAATTACCGCGATTAATTTTATCAGTTTTTTCGAGCGGTTTTGGATTTTTAAACCGTAGCTTTTTGCCGCCTGTTACCTTTGGCACACCTATCAGGTGTGCCAAAGGTAACAGGCAAGACTTTTTTTTTCAAGATATTCATCGTAACATTGCAATGTAATAATAAAACCCCATGGGAATCACCAAGACCGATTTGTTTACCGATGAGCAAAATGCGATCGCCCACATGGCGAAAGTATTAGGTCATCCAGCGCGTGTGGCCATTCTGCAGTATTTAGTGAAGTCAAAAACCTGCATTAATGGCGATTTAATTTCAGAACTTGGCCTCGCCCAAGCGACCATTTCCCAGCACCTGCGTGAGTTAAAAGAGATTGGTTTTATCCAAGGCACCATTGAAGGGGTGTCTGTTTGTTATTGCATTAATCCGGAAAAGTGGGCAGAGTTTAGCCAATTGTTCGGATCGTTTTTTGAAAATTATTTCGTTTCTCAACAATCTAACTGCTGTTAATCATGAGCTTTCCGCGTATGCACGTATCACTTTATGTCAGCAATTTGGCGGCATCAGTGAATTTTTATTCGACGTTTTTTGGCCAACCTGCCACCAAGGTAAAACCGGGTTATGCCAAATATGTCCTCGTTAGTCCATCGTTGATCATCTCCTTTATTGAAAATCCGGAGCGTGTTCAGTCCAATTTTGGTCACCTAGGTTTTCAAGTGGAAACATTTGAGGAAATGTCCAATCGCTTAGTTCAAGCACGCGCGCAAGGACTCGTTTCCAAAGAGGAAATTGGCACTTCTTGCTGCTATGCGGTGCAAGACAAGTTTTGGGCAACAGATCCAGACGGAGTTCAGTGGGAGGTTTACTATTTTCACGAAGATGCAGAATTCAACGATCCGCATTATGAAAATCAAGACGCATCTGCGTGTTGCATGCCGCCGGTCGCTGAAAAACCTAAACTTAAAATTGCGGAGGTGCAGTCGGCAAATTCCTGCGCTCCCGGTTCCGGATGTTGTTAATAAATTATCAGTTTTTTTATCCATAAATACCTTAGCTTTGGCACACCTGCCAGGTGTGCCAAAGCTCAAGCCAGCAGTCCCTTTTTTCGTATGAACAATACCCTAAACGAAAACCTCGAATCCATTTTAGCCTTGGAAATCACGGATGAACGCAAATCCGTTCTCCAGCCCTTGATCGAATACATCAAATCCAAGCGTGAAAAAGAGCAGCCCATCCGTTTAAATTTCATCTGCACGCACAATTCGCGTCGGTCGCAATTTTCTCAGATTTGGGCACAAACAGCGGCCGATTATTTTCAATTAGCCGCTCAATGTTATTCAGGTGGCGTGGAAGTGACCGCCTGCAACGAACGAACGATTGCCTCGCTGGAACGCATGGGTTTTATCGTTTCGAAACACGGACATTCGAATCCAATTTACTTTGTTTTGCATACCCAAGATTCGCGTCCCATCAACGTATTTTCAAAATTGTATGATGATGTCATTAATCCGCATACGAGTTTCGCAACAGTGATGACTTGTTCTCATGCCGACGAAAATTGCCCGTTTATTCCCGGTGCGGAAGTGCGAATCCCCGTGCGATATGAAGATCCGAAAGCCTTTGATGATACCCCGGAGGAGGCTGTGCAGTACGATGCACGCTCGCGTCAGATTGCGAGTGAAATGTTTTACGTCTTTTCGCGGGTCTAGCTGGTATGGTCTCTAACCACTAACCAGCGGCCGTCGATTTTCTTGATCAACAGCGTAAAATAGCCACCTATATCACCTAGGCTAGGTCTTTTTAGATTCCACCGACCAAGTACCCAGGCGGTTTGGCCAGCCGTGACATCGATTTCCTGAATGTCAAAAGACAGCGTACCCATCGTTTCCCGATTCGGATAACTGGTTTGGTAACGCTTCAGAGTAGCCGCCCAGCCTTTGGTCACACCAGCTTTGCCGATAAACTTTAAGTCCTCGCTTTTGGCATAATATTCCATAAACTCCTCAATCTTTCCCTCATTCCACAATCTCTCCTGCGTGCTCAGGACAGACTTGATATCCGAAACATCTTTATTTGTTTGTGCAAAAATGGGAAATGCCAAAAGCACGAAAGCAATCATTTTCATAGGTCGATATTTTTTCCAAAGTAAAATAATTTTGTCGACACATGTTTGTTTTTCGTATCAAATCCCACAAGCCGATTTTTAGTTACCGATTATTGTATCATTTTTGTAAAATAATTAATCTAGACTTACCATGAAGCAAATTTTACTAGCCATTTCGCTAGCATGTACCTCGCTCGCAGCGTTTGCGCAAGCTCCCGATGAAAATCGTTTTGTTAAATCGGTACTCGTAGACAAACTCGACGAGCCGATGGAATTTACATTTTTGCCCGACGGACGCATCGTGTTCGTAGAGCGTAAAGGTGAAGTCAAACAATACGATCCCGCGACCGGAATCACGAAGTCAATCGGGAAGATTGTGACAAATACAAAATACACCAACCGCGCGGGCCAAGTGCGCGAAGCCGAAGAAGGTGTGATGGGTGTCATCGTAGATCCTAATTTCAAAGAAAATCACTGGTTGTATATCTATTATGCACACCCGAAAGAGGCCAAACACGTGTTGGCCCGAATGGAGTTGAAAGAAGAGCAATTGTTAATAGACCAACAAAAAATCGTCCTTGAAGTTCCTACGCAACGCGAGGAATGCTGCCACACGGGTGGGGGTATGGTGTTCGACAAGGCAGGAAATTTATTCTTGACTGTAGGTAATAACACCAGTAACAGTAACTCAGATGGCTATGCGCCAATCGACGAACGTCCGGGTCAGGCCTATTGGGATGACCAACGGGGTGCTTCGAACACGAATGATTTGCGTGGAAAAATCTTACGTATCCACCCAGAAAAGGATGGTTCGTATACGATTCCTAAAGGTAATTTGTTTGCGCCAGGAACTCCCAAAACACGTCCTGAAATCTACACGATGGGACACCGTAATCCATGGAGACCAAGCTTAGATTCAAAAACTGGATTTTTGTACTGGGGTGAAGTAGGCCCAGATGCTTCGGTAGACTCGGAAAAAGGTCCGCGTGGCTATGATGAATTTAACCAAGCAAAAGGTCCCGGATATTTCGGTTGGCCTTATTTCATCGGAAATAACCAAGCCTATGCCGATGTGAATTTTGAAACATTAGCGATTGGACCGAAATTCAATCCAGCAGCTCCTGTGAATGATTCACCGAACAACACGGGTTTACGCGAATTGCCTCCAGCAACGAAGGCGATGATTTGGTATCCGTATGGTACTTCGGAAGAATTCCCATTAGTGGGTTCATCGGGACGTTCGGCAACGGGTGGTCCAGTATATCACCGGTCAGATTTTCCCAATGCTAAGCGTCCTTTTCCATCGTACTATGAAGGAAAATGGTTGATCGTTGAATTCATGCGTGGCTGGATTATGGCCGTTACGATGGATGAAAATGGTAATTATAAATCAATGGAACGCGTTATGCCAAACACAACCTTCGGTTCTGCGATCGATATGGATTTCAGCCCAGATGGAGATTTATATGTATTGGAATACGGATCTGCGTGGTTTAGAGGAAATGAAAATGCGCGTTTGGTGAAGATAGAATACCAAGGAGGAAATCGTAAGCCGGAGGTTATGGCGACTGCAGCTAAAAAAGCAGGTTCCGCTCCATTTGCGACGACACTTTCTTCGGAAGGAACAAAAGATGCCGATGGCGATAAATTGACCTATACGTGGACGGTTAAAAAAGCGGGTAAATTTGTGAAAAACCTTTCTGGTGAAAAAGCAATGTTAAGTTTAAAAGAAGCAGGTAAATATGCCGTAACCTTGAAAGCGACAGATGCAAAAGGCGCTAGTAATACAGCAGCTTTGGAAATCTTAGTAGGAAATGAAGCACCTGTGGTTGATATCGATTTCGAAGGAGCGAATAAATCGTTCTATTTTGCAGATTCAGCACCGAAATACAAAGTGAAGGTGACGGATAAGGAAGATGGCGAATTAGAAAAAGGTATCGCTCCGGAATCAGTAGCGGCAACCTTGGACTACATTCCATTCGGATATGACCCGATCGAAATGTCGCAAAGTCACCGCAAGGCGGATTCAGATTTATTTGCCTCTGCTGGTTTGCGTTTGATCAATAAGAGCGATTGTAAGTCGTGTCACCAGTTGAACGTTCGTTCGGTAGGACCGAGCTACAACGAGGTTGCGGTAAAATACAAAGGCCAAAATGTCATCGACCAATTAGCTGATAAAGTGATTGCCGGTGGTATGGGTGTTTGGGGCGAGCATGCGATGTCTGCACACCCTGCGATTTCCAAAGCTGATGCGAAACAAATGGTGTCGTACATCATGAGCTTGAGCGAGCCAAAAGCTTCCAATAAAATTGCGGTAAAAGGTGAGCTAGCTTTAGTCAAGCCAGAAGGACAGAAATCATCGAAAGGCGTTTTCGTCGTTCGTGCGACATATTTGGATAAGGGTAACAAGAAAATTGCTCCAGTTCAAGCGGAGAAATGGGTATTCTTACGTGCACCACAATTGGACGTAGAAAAAGCGGATGTAACCAAAGGTATCATGCAATTGATTACACCGGGTCGGTCAACCAACATGGTCGGTCAAAATCCATACTTAGGGTATAAAGGGTTGGATTTAACAGGAATCTCAACGATCGAAATTGCTGCCACTGCGCAAGCGCGTGCGAATGCGACAGGTGGGGTGATTGAAATTCGTTTGGATTCACCTACGGGACCGGTGATTGGTAAAACAAATCCGTTTGAGGTTGCTCAAGGTGGATTTGGTGGACCGCCGCCAGCTGCGGCAACGCCAGGAAAAGGAGCTCCACTAGGAACGCCGGTAGCAAATGCGTCACCTGCAGCAGCGCCGGCGGGCGCACCGGCGGGGGCACCGGCCCAGCAAGCACCACGTCGAATGAATGCGCCATCAGCTCAAAAAGTAGCCATTACGTCTACTGCTGGAGAACATGACGTATATTTTGTGGCGGTAAATCCGAAGGCGGCAGACCAACAAATCGTCGTGCAGATCCAAGGAATTGAAATGAAAAAATAGTTTGTCTAAAGTAGTTAGCGGGCTTACGTGTCTTTACGATGCGTAAGCCCTTTTTTTATGCGTATTACTTTTGTTTTCCTGCTCATTTCCTCGAGCCTATTCGCTCAGAAAAATATCACAGCCGCGTCCGATGCGACCGCGCCTTTGCATGCCTTACAGGCGGATTATCCAACCCGCTATGGCGCCGCGAAACCAGAGGAGGTACTCTCGGTCGTAAACCGTGTGTTTTCCTACTTAGAGGTGGCTACACCGAATCATTTTGTCAATAAAACGACGGGGGCTGTTTGGTCTCCAGGCCAAGCATTCGAAGATCAAACCGTTTTTTCCAAAGGAGATTTCCGACCGATTTCCTACGAATGGGGCGTCACCTACTCGGGGATGTTGGAGCTTTCTCGCATTACCGGTTCTCCGCAATACAAAAATTACGTATTCAATCGCCTAAACTTAATTGCCTCAGCGATTCCGGCCGCGCAGAAAAATGATGCCAAACATGTTTTGCATGGCTTAATCCATCCGCGTGCGTTAGATGATATCGGAGCGATGGGAATGGCTGTCATTAAGGCCAAAAAGGCAGGTTTTTCAACCGACATGTCCTTCGTGACCAAACGCGCATCCGATTTTATCTTGAAAGAGGAACACCGGTTGCCGGACCGAACGCTCGTTCGTATACGTCCGCTTTACCACACGATGTGGCTAGACGATGTTTACATGGCCATTCCCGCGCTATTGCAATTAGGTGAATATGACGAAGCGGTATTTCAGTTTAATTCCTACCGCAAGCGCATGTTTAATCCTACTTTGAATATCTACATGCATGGGTATTTGGTGGATGCGGAGGAACATCCCGAATTTCACTGGGCCCGAGCGAATGGTTGGGCTTTATTAACCAATGCCGAAATGCTCGAGTTTTTACCGGCCAATCATCCGGCCCGACCAGAAATCTTGAAGCAGTTAAAGCTGCATCTAAAAGGCTTAATGTCTTACCAAGATGGGACGGGTTTTTGGCATCAATTAATCGACAAAAACGATTCGTATTTAGAAACTTCGGCTACCGCGATTTATACCTACGTTATGGCTAAGGGAATCAATATGGGTTGGCTTGATCCCAAAACCTATGGCCCTGCGGCACTGTTAGGTTGGAACGCCGTCACCTCCCGCGTCAATGATAAGGGCCATGTGGAAGGAACATGCGTGGGAACCGGCTTGGCTTGGGATCCGGCGTTCTACTATCACCGACCGATTTCACCGTTTGCCGCTCATGGCTATGGTCCTGTTTTATTGGCAGGTTCGGCGATCTTGGAATTAGTGAAAACAAAAAATTATCAAATCAATGATTCAGCCGTGCATTTGAAATAATCTTGGTATATCTTTGCACCGTGAAATCCGCAATCGCCCTCTTGTTGTTTATTGCCATGCAACTTCCCTTGATGAATCAATGGGGCGCTGTCGCTTACTACCGAGTGAATCAGGATTACATTGCAAAAAATCTTTGCGAAAATCGGGATAAACCGATGCTGGATTGTAACGGTCAATGTTACCTAGCCAAGCAATTAAAAGCCGCGGAAGAGAAATAACAAAAATCTAACGCAGAGCGTTTGGAGAAAATGCCTGAAGTCGTGTTAGCTTTTCAGGCAATCCAACCTATTTTTAGTGCATCATTCGTTCCAGTACCCGTAGTTGAAGATCATTTCGCTACGCCTGCCTTCGTTCTTTCAGGCGATTCCAAAGGCCTTTTCCACCCACCTCGAGCTTAATTAATTTGACTTTTTTACCTGCGTTTTTCAATGCGGGAATTATTCATTTTAATTAAGACTACATGAAAAATATCTTATTATTCATGGGCTTGCTGCTTTCGTTTGTAGCAAATGCCCAACAATATACCGTGAAGGTATTACACGCGATTACGTATGAACCTATCGTAGGAGCCTCGTTAAAACAAGGTTCAAAAATTATTTCCATCTCAAATGAACGTGGCGAATTCAAATTAACAACCGTAACTGGGGAGTTTGAGGTTTCCAGTTTGGGATTTGCGACGCAAAAGGTCAACCAATTGAATGCCCCGATTTTGTTGGAAGAAGCTTCACAAAATTTAGATGCGGTGGTGGTGACTGCATCCCGACAAGCAGCAACGCGGGCAGAAACGCCGGTGGCAATTCATAAAATTAGTTCAGCTTTAATCCAAGACACACGCGCGATTCAATTAACTGAGTTGATCAATAAGGTCCCCGGAGTCGTTATGTTGAACTACAACAATGAGCAACATGGGATGGGAATTCGTTTTCCCTTTGGCACCAGCGCCTACTTTTTATACCTAGAAGATGGATTGCCGCTACGTCCTTTGGGGGTTTTTAATCACAATGCCTTAATTGAGTCGAATATTTTAGGCCTAAATTCCATTGAAATTATCAAGGGACCCGCTTCCTCATTATATGGCCCTGAGGCTGTAGGTGGCGCAATTAACCTGATTACTAAAACAGCTCCAGGAATTCCGACCGCTCAGATTGGTTATCAAATGGACCATTGGGGATACGGACGCATGCAATTTACTGCGGGCGCGCAATTGGGAAAGAAATGGTCCGTTATGACAGGTGGGTATGTTGCTCGCCAACAAGGATCTTGGGCTTCGAATTCAGATTTCGATAAGACTTCTGTTAATGTGCGTTTGGATTATCAGTTTACTCCGAAAACCAAATTATGGGGTTCATTTGCCTATAACGACTATTTTTCGCAAACAGGCGGAAATATCGATAGCACCGGTTTTTATTCGCGTACCTATAAAAGTCCTGCCGACTTCACCTACCGCGCTTCTTTTTCATCTCGTTCGCGTTTAACGCTGGAGCATCAGTGGAGTAATAAGTCGAATTCAAGTCTAACGGCATTTTACCGGGATAATGCGTTAGGTCAAAATCCATCATACTTGATTTCATGGGCTCCACCTTCGCTTAGTGCATCTGGTCAAATTAATGAAAATAGCTTCCAAAGTTTTGGAATCATGGGCCAGCACAATCAGTCATTTGAATTTCTGAATTCAAAGTTGGTAGCTGGTTTTTTACTAGATCGCTCACCCAACGACTATTGGGCTTATCGAATAAATTTAAATGCCACGTTGAGACCAGATAAACGTTCAGTTGAAAAATTTACGATAAGGGAAGTGTTGCCTACCAACTTTTTGAGCAATTATTCGGCACTTATTTGGAACAAAGCAGCCTACGCGCAATTTGATTTACACCCTGTTGACAAACTGCGTATTTCCCTAGGCGGTCGCTTTGATCAAATGTCGTTTGATTACACGAATTTTATCGATAAATCGACTGGATCTAAAAATTATGCACAGTTTTCACCTAAGTTGGGAATTACCTATGAGGCCAGCAGGAACGTTGGTTTTTACGGCAACTTCTCCAAAGGATTTGCGCCACCAGCTTTGTCTGCCGTCTTTCGTCCGCGACCTGCTGCACAAGCTGCGGCAACCGGCGAGAAATTTTATTTAAGCATTGATCCAGCTGTTTTCACCAATTATGAAGTAGGCGGTTGGGCTTCCCTATTCAACAATAAACTCTATTTCGATTATACTTTTTATCGTCTTGAGGGTAATAATGAGTTGTTGGGCATTCGCCAACCAGACAATACGACTGATTTTCAGTCGGCCGGAAAGACCTTACACGAGGGTATCGAATATCAAATTACGTATCGGCCAACCGATGCTTGGAATTTTCGATTTAGTGGAACGAATGCGAAACATACCTTTGTTGATTTTGTGTTAAGTACGCGTGCTTCTGATGCTTTGAAAAATGTGAATGGCAAAGAAATGCCTCAAGCGCCAAATTTCATTGCAAATTCGGAGGTCACCTATAAATATAGAGGCGCGCGCATCGCATTAGAGTGGCAGCGTATAGGTCCTTGGTTCGAGAATCAAGTCAATACGCGGAGCTATGAAGGTGCGTCCGTATTTAATTTACGAGCAGGATATAATTATAAAGCTTATCAGGTATTTGTCAATGTACTGAATCTTGGGGATGCCTTATATGCTTCTGCGGCTACCCGGGGAAATAACCCAACCGACAGAGCGACCTATACGCCTGCACCACCGCGCATGTTTGTGTTAGGTCTTCAAATCGATTTATTCCAACTATTCAAAAAATGAAAAAATTCATCCTTTTGCTCGTTTTAGTTGCGCAGGTTTCATTTGCGCAAACGGTATCGAATCCTGCTAATCAGGCTTTAGATCCTTCTTTTGCACTGAAGTCAACTGGCGATGTCGTGCTTTCCTGGGTTGAGAAATCAGCCAATGGGGTGATGTTTTTTCGAAAAGTCAATCAGGGGCCTGCTGAGCAGGTCCCGATTGATAAAAAAGCATCAACCCATGCAGAGGGCATGCCAAAATTGGCGTACAAGGCGGATGGGACGTGTGTTTTATTGTATGAGATGAATCGTCCAACGCCCGCATCCCGTTTTAATGGGGATTTGTTGTACGCGATGGAGCTAAATGGTGTTTGGCAAAAGCCTCAATACATTCACAAAGATACGGCAGCAGGTTTGAGTCATTCGTTTGGAAAGATTATTTCATTGCCCAATGGCGAGGTAGGAACATATTGGTTGGACGTCAAAGTAGGTCCCAAAGGTCGTACGTTGGTAACAGCCACGACAAGTCCGGGTCAGGGATTTGGTGAAATGAAAATTTTGGATCGCCAAACCTGTGAATGTTGTCGGATCGATGCCTTAGCCGATGCGAAAGGAAATGTGGATGTGATTTACCGTGATTTGAATGACAAGGGGGTGCGTGATATGGGTTATGTACACTCGTCGGATTTTGGGAAAACCTATACGGAATCGGTGCCTTTATATGAAGACCATTGGCAAGTAAATGCCTGTCCGCATGCAGGTCCGTCATTGGTACGCGGTGCAAACGGCTTAGAGGCGGCTTGGTATACGGGTGCCGAAGGGTCTTCAGGTGTCAAATGGGCCTATCAGGCCAATAAAAAGATGATTTTGCATTTGGTTGGAGATAAAATTCGAATGCCCCAATTAGCTTCAAATCCGAAAGGGGAGGCGGCCTTGGTGTATGCTGAAATTAAGCAGGAGGGTGAGCGATACTATAAGCAGATTGGGTTAATTGTTAAGGATGTCAAAGGAAATTTGAAGAAATCGTTTGTATCCGATCCAGCTTATGATTGTTCGTATCCTGCGATCAAATGGAATGGAAAATCGTGGGTGATTGCCTATGAGGCGCTGAAGGATTCCCTACAAGTAATTCAGGTGATTGAGAAATAAGCATGAGTAAATAAGCAGGGTTGTTGGCTTATTACTCCAAATGAATCATATGCAGCAAACATTTAATTTAAGCGGTAAGGTCGCGCTCGTGACCGGATGTAAAAAAGGTATTGGGATGGCGATGGCGATCGGGCTTGCGGAGGCAGGTGCGGATATCATCGGAGTTTCGGCTTCTTTGGAATTAAATGGATCTGGCATTGAAAAGGCTGTCACGTCCTTGGGACGTAAATTTAAGGCGTATCAAGCGGATTTTTCGGACCGCGAATCTTTATATGATTTCATCAAAGCGGTTTTGCGCGATTATCCTCGTATCGACATTTTAGTCAATAATGCGGGGACTATTTTACGCGATCCGGCGGCGGAACATTCGGATGAATACTGGGATGAGGTGATGGAGGTTAATTTGTCGTCTCAGTTTATATTGAGTCGGGAAATCGGAAGAACGATGCTGGCCCAAGGTTCCGGAAAAATCATTTTCACTGCATCTTTATTAAGTTTTCAGGGAGGTATCAACGTACCAGGTTATGCGGCCAGCAAGGGTGGAATTGCGCGTTTGACGATGGCGCTGGCCAACGAATGGGCGAGCAAAGGCATTAATGTCAATGCGATTGCACCTGGCTATATTTCCACAGATAATACCACAGCTTTACGGGAAGATAAGGAGCGGAGTGCTTCCATTTTGGGGCGTATTCCAGCGGGCCGTTGGGGTGAACCGAATGACTTCAAAGGTCCAATCGTTTTCCTAGCTTCGGAGGCCTCTAACTATGTTCATGGGACTATTTTGACGGTAGATGGGGGTTGGATGGGGCGATAACAAAGACGCTAGACGTTAGACGCTGGACGTTAGACTTTGAATTTGTAGAGACGCGATACCTAGTTTCTAATTATTTTAGAGGTAAGATTTAAAATTTAAAATATATAACTTTCAACTAGTGACTGACGACTAGTGACTAGCGACTGACGACTGATTACTGACAAACCTATGAAAAACCTTATCCTAATCGCCCTTCTGGCACCGATAGCTGTTTTTGCGCAAAAAATCGATGTCAACAAACAATTCAAATTAGCCGAGCAACAATATCAACGGATGTTGGCCGCACAGCCAGATACATCCGTAACCGTGCACTCAGCAAATCATGATGGAACGTATCGGAATATGCCGTCCAAATGGTGGTGTTCTGGATTTTTTCCGGGTGGATTGTGGCAATTATACGAGCGTTCGCATGATGCTCAATGGGAGAAAGCAGCACGTTTATGGACAGCAGCTGTGAAGAAAGAACAGTACAATACGGGTACTCATGATTTGGGATTCATGATGTTTGACTCGTTTGGTAATGGCTTACGTTTGACAAATGATCCAGCGTATAAAGCTGTATTAATTCAATCTGCCAAGTCTTTGGCGACCCGCTTTGATCCAAATATCGGATTAATCAAATCTTGGAATGGCTTCAAAGGTGGTTACAAGTATCCTGTGATCATCGATAACATGATGAATTTGGATCTCTTGTTTTGGGCTTCCAAGGAGACCGGAGATCCACGTTTTCGTCAGATTGCCTTGACGCATGCCGATAATACTATGAAGCATCATTTTCGTCCCGATAATTCGAGTTACCATGTGATTTGTTACGATGTAGACGGAAAGGTATTGGCCAAAAAACAACATCAAGGGTACCAAGACGAGTCTTGCTGGACGCGTGGTCATGCTTGGGCGATGTACGGGTTTGTGGAAATGTACCGAAATACAAAGGACAAAAAATACCTGGATTTCGCACAAAAGATTTCAGATTACTACTTAAATCACCCGAATTTGCCTGCGGATAAAATTCCATATTGGGACTTTTATGCACCCAATATCCCGAATGAAGAACGCGATGCCTCGGCAGGTGCGATTGCCGCGTCAGCGTTGCTTGAATTGAGTACGTATTCGGGTCAAAAAGGCAAGCGCTATTATTCAGATGCCGTGAAGATGTTGGAGTCATTATCAAGTCCTGTATATCGTGCGGCATTGGGTGAGAATAACAACTTCTTGATAAAACATTGTGTAGGCGCTAAATCCTTGAATTCGGAGATTGATGTGCCGCTCATTTACGCGGATTACTACTATTTAGAGGGATTGTTGCGTTACGAGAATTATACGAAAAAATAGTTTTCCCCGTTGAGCTTTGGCAAACCATCTAGGTTTGCCAAAGCTAAGTAAAAGGCTTTCCCGCGCTCAGAAAATCCCTGACTATAGCCACGAAAATGGCTTGTCAAAGCAGCGCATAATGTGTACATTTGTGGCTTCATTTTTATTAAGCCCCATGTCAGTTAAGAAAATCCAATCTGCCCTCATTTCAGTTTATTACAAAGATGGCCTCGCGCCGATTATCCAAGAACTTCACAAGAACGGAGTAACCCTATATTCCACCGGTGGAACCCAATCATTTATTGAAGATTTAGGCATTCCCGTGATTGCCGTGGAAGACTTGACAGGCTATCCATCCATCTTTGGTGGACGTGTAAAAACATTGCATCCGAAAGTATTTGGCGGCATTTTACATCGTCGGGATTTGCAGGAAGATGTGGATGTTGCGAAGCAATATGACATACCCGCATTGGATTTGGTGATGGTTGACCTATATCCGTTTGAAGAAACGGTGGCATCCGGAGCTTCAGATGAGGATATTATTGAGAAAATTGACATAGGCGGTATCTCCCTAATTCGTGGAGGTGCGAAAAATTTCAACGATGTTTTGATCGTTTCTTCGCGTGATCAATACGCCGAAGTTTCAGCTATTTTTGCGGCACATGGTTCTGCTTCAACTACGTTAGAGGAACGTAGACGTTTCGCAGGAAAAGCATTCCAAGTTTCATCCCATTACGATGGAGCGATCCAACGGTATTTTGCGGGTGAATCAGCAGATTTGGCTAACTATACAAGCTTGCCAGCGAGTGGGTTGAGGTATGGGGAGAATCCGCACCAACAAGGCACGTTCTACGGAGATTTGTCGGCCTTGTTCGATAAACTTCACGGCAAAGAACTATCCTACAACAACTTAGTGGACGTGGATGCCTGCATTACCTTATTGGATGAATTTGATGAGACCGCATTTGTAATTATCAAGCACATGAATGCGTGCGGTGTGGCTACGGGCCAAACGGTGAAAGAAGCTTACGATAAGGCCTTGTCTTGTGATCCAGTTTCGGCTTTTGGTGGCGTATTGGCTACGAATAACGAAGTGGATAAAGCCGCGGCAGAATCAATCAATCCATTATTCTGTGAAATCCTAATTGCTCCTTCATTTACAGCGGAGGCGTTGGAGATTTTGCAAACCAAAAAGAATCGCATTTTATTGAAGCGTAATGCGGTGGAATTCCCTAAGAAAATGTTCAAGACCTTATTGAATGGGGTTTTGGAGCAAGATAAAGATTTAGTGACGGAAGGGGTATCTGACTTCAAAACAGTGACAAAACGTGTTCCTACAGATGAGCAGAAGCGGGCATTGGCATTTGCTTTGAAGATTTGTAAGCATACGAAATCTAATACGATTGTGTTAGCGAACGATGGTCAATTATTGGCTTCCGGTGTAGGTCAAACCTCACGCGTGGATGCCTTGAAGCAGGCGATTGAAAAAGCGAAAGAATTTGGGTTTGATTTGAATGGCGCAGTTATGGCATCCGATGCTTTTTTCCCTTTCCCAGATTGCGTAGAGATCGCTGGAAATGCAGGTATTGTTGCTGTAACCCAACCAGGTGGATCTATTAAGGATCAAGATTCCATCGCCTATTGTGATGCGCATGATATGGCCATGGTCATGACGGGAATTCGTCACTTCAAGCATTAGGATTTTTCAGTTAAAAATTTTATTTTTAAGGCTAGGAATAAACAAGTAATCACGGGTGAAGCAATGAGCTCGTTCAACACATTTAAATTACATTATGTCAGAAGCACAAGATACATCAGCTCAAGATCGGGCAAATTATGGTGCAGATAATATTCAAGTATTAGAGGGTTTAGA
>JACCDU010992633.1_pt1 | contig 21091 bp, 22 predicted proteins | sample 7446081 | NCBI WGS metagenome assembly JACCDU01 (sample SAMN15323447, study PRJNA562643) | freshwater metagenome | isolation source: river surface water | place: USA:Blue River Watershed | collected 2017-08-17
GCTGGCAACCTGCTGATCCAGTGGCCCATGCGCCACTACTCTGCCCAGGCCGAGCGGCTGGTGCCCGCTAAGGAGGCATACAGCACCCGTCAATCCACGCTGAAGATTAAGGAGATCAAATGACACAGCTTGCCGTCACCCGCCAGGGCTTTGCCCCGGCCACCATCACTGAGGCCATGGAGTTCAGCAAGATGCTGGCAGACAGCTCCATGGTGCCCCGTGCCTACCAAGGCAAGCCCCAGGACATCATGGTCTGTGTGCAATGGGGTTATGAGATTGGCCTTGCCCCCATGCAGGCGCTGCAGAACATTGCCGTAATCAACGGCAAGCCCAGCGTCTACGGGGATGCAGCCATGGCCCTGGTGCAGGCCAGCCCCGTCTGCGAGGGGGTCGAGGAGTACATGGAAGGCGAGGGCACGCCCAACCCCGTGGCCGTCTGTGTTGCCCACCGCAAAGGCCGCAAGCCAGTGACCGCCAAGTTCTCCGTCGAGGATGCCAAGCGGGCAGGCCTCTGGGGCAAGCAGGGGCCGTGGCAGGCCTACCCCAAGCGGATGCTGGCCATGCGTGCCCGTGGCTTTGCCTTGCGGGATGCATTCCCGGATGTACTCAAGGGTTTGATCACCGCCGAGGAGGCGCAGGACTACCCGGATGAGGCCAAGCCCAAGGCAGCACGCAACCCGCTGGATGCCCTAGCCCCGCCCGCAGCGCCCGAGGTGCTGGAGGTGGTGCAGGTGCAGGAGCCGGAGCCGGAGCCTGTCGAGCTGGTCGAGGAGGTCGCCGAGGTGGCTGAGACTGTCGAGGTGGTTGAGGCCACGCCTCAGGCTGGAGGCTTTGCCATCATGGTGCCCGGCAAGGAGCAGCCGTTCAGCACGCACCAGACCTTGGAGCAGTGGGCCGAGGCGTATGAGGCGCTGGCTGAGAAGATGGCCAACACCGTCAAGCTGCCAGCTCGTGAGCGCATGACCAAGCTGCGGGAGCTGAAGGAATTGAACCAGGAAACGCTCGGGAAAATTTACACTGTAGATAGGCTCAAGCACACAGCGTCATACCAAAAGCGCATCCGTGCGCTCGGCGCAGCACAGTAATGTGATAGATCATCTAGATAACACTTTATGAAATCAGCCTCTTATTGCGACGAGTGCAAACACTACGCTGTCAACCCCGATGATGAGAAAAGTTGGCACAAGCCCTGCGGCATTGGGCACAAACCGCGCTTCTTCAAACCGCAGACTCTGAGCCAAGCACACAGCAGAGATTGGGGCTGGAAGCGGCGGTGTTCAGACTTCCAACCGCTAGACGAAACATCTAAGTAGAAAAAAGCCCCGGCACGAAGCCGGGGCCAATCATGGGCGGGGTTACCGGGAGATACGGGCCGCTGGTTCCATGATCAGGCAAGCACTTCAAGCGCGTGCGTGATGTGCTTGATACGGTCATCCAGGCCGATCACACCGCCATTGATCTTCTTGGTCATGGCGGTGTAGTCTTTGGCATCGGCCTCTTTGTTCAGGCTGCGCTTGTTCCAGTACCAGCCAGCCGTCAGGGCCGCGTACTTGGGCACCAGCACATAGTCCGGGGAATGGATGAAGTCCTGGCCCAGGGCATCGGAGGCCAGCATATAGTTGTCTTTGCCAGTGAGCTGGATCAGGCCACGCCCGTGGTACAGCCAGCCGTCGCCAGTCTCCTCCGGGCCGTTGCCCATGCGGCCACCATAGACCTTGTTGGTGATCTTCTCAGGGTTGCGGTGGTAGGGCTTGGCAGCCTCCAGCGTAGGGAAACGGCTGGGCCACACCTTCATCAGGCTTTCTGCGCTGTAGTTCAGGTTCTCTTCCAGAGTCTTGAAGTTGCCAGATTCGTGGGCGCACTGGCCAATGAAGGCAGCCTGCCGCTCAGGGGTGTTGATCTCGTAGCGGTGGAACACCTCGGCCAGAGGCTCGGCCCAGACCGGGTCGATCTTCAGCTTGGTCAGAGCTTCTGTCAGGGCAAGGATGGTCATTTCTTAGCCTTCATATCCATGATCTTTTCCAGGGTGCGGCCACCAAAGTAGAACGACATAATGAGCATACCCCATTGCCCGAGCAGTTGGACATAGCTTTCATTGGTGTCCTTGCCAAAGGCGCTCATCATGGCAAAGGTGAAGTAGCCAGCCAGGATGAAGATCAGCGTCATGGGCCTGATGTTCTTGGACAGCCAGGAGTCGCTGCCCATGTCAGCCTTGAGGCGCTCGGTCAGGTTGTTCTGCTCGGTCTCAAACAGCTTGGTGTCGTTGGCCATCTTGGCCAGCTCACCCTCCTGCGCCAGCTTGGCCAGCTCGGCCTGAGCCTTGGCCTTGGCTTCCGGGTCAGGGATGAGCTTGTCTACTAGCTTGCCGCCAACTTCCAACAGTGCGCCTAGAGGTAGCATGATTACTCCTTCTTCTCTTCAGGTTTTGGCTCAGGCTCAGGCTCGGCAGGCTCCTCCGGCGGGGCCTTGCTGTTCAGGATGTCCTTGCCCTTGATGGCCAGCAGGGTGGCCAGCGATCCCAGGATGTACTTGCTCATGTCCGACAGCAGAAAGAAGAACTGCTTATCGGCAGGGGCAATGCCACTCATGGGCTGGGTCACGAACACCAGCGAGTAGAGTGAGAAGAAGACCATGCCCATCACGGTCAAGGCAAACACTATGCCGATGATGAATCGCAGGATAGAGTCCAGTTGCTCAGGGCTGTATCTCATTTCTCATTCTCCATCTTCATGTCGGTGGGCTTGTTGAGCTGGTCAGGACAGACACCATTGATGGCACACATTGGGCGCACACAGTCAGACCGCTCCCAGTGCTTGGGGTTCTGGCACTCGTAGCGGAACCGCTCCTCGCACCCGGCCAGCAGGAAGGCAGTGGCAAGCAGGAGATACTTCACGATGTAGCCTGTCTGATGATGAGGACAATCAGCACACCAAAGATGATCACGACAATGGTGCCGCCAATGATCTGAGCGTAGAAGATGCGCTGCTTGACCAGCTTGCGCCTAGCGATCTTGGCCTCACGCTCTGCCTTCTCGCGGGCCTGCCGGATCTTCATGCGCTCAATTAGCATCTGCTCCCAGAGTTCTGGATAGCCGCCATACACCAGTTGGTGCTTGAGCTGCTCCTCGGCCTCGCGCAAGGCGTTGGCCTGCATGACGATCTCCATGGCTTTCCCCGTGTCGGATTGGCCCTTCTTGGCGCTGTCGTTGGCAGCTTTCTGGACAACGTCTTTAGCGTCGAAAAATTTTCCGAACTCACCAACCAAGCCGTTAATATCCTTACCCAGCTTGATAGCCTTCTGAATCCCGGCCACCGCTGCCTGGGCCGTAGCGAATGCGGTGATCGGGTCGATCATGTCAGCTACCCTTGAAGTGGCCCGCCGCCCAGGTGATCACGCCACCGACCATGCTGGCGATAGTCATGCCCATCCAGAAGCCGCCCTTGCCTTTGTTGGCAAGAGCCAGCAGCTCCTCAATCTGGCGCTCCATCTTGTCGAGCTTTTTGTCCATCGCTTCAAAGCGGCGCTCGTAGTCCTGCACGCGCTGCCACATGGCCCCGTACTTGATGGGGTCGATCTCAGTCGGCTCCACGGTTTACTCCTCTGGTGTGTCAGCAGGCAGCGGCGTATTGCCTTCTTCCAGCCACTTCAGGTACTGCTGGTAATCGGAGTTGGCGGGGTCGAAGGGGATGTAAGCGTTGTCTGCAATTCGGACAAGGTTGTCGGTGTCGTCATCTCTTTGGTTTTTAAACAGTCGATACATTTACAACTCCGCAGAAAGATTGATGGCTGCCGTGGTGTCGTTAGAGTTCTGAACGTGATAAGTCCTGTATTGAACACACCCCGAAGAAACAGTGGCGCCAATTTCAGCGCTTTGAGTTCCAATTCGGTTGCCATCAAAACTTAACGTCGCGCTAATAGTATTTGTCTGGTCCGTAATTCTGAGGGAGCCAGTAGTTGAGATGGTGGGGGCGGCCCGCATTTGTTGAAGGTACTGCAAACTTCCATATGCACTAGTGGTATTAAATCCAACAACAACACCAGATGCTGGATACCCATATGCAGTCGTGGAAGTCATCTTCTGGTAATACCGCTGACACATCATCAACTCGCGTCCGTAGTCGCGGCGCTCGAAGGCCGAGGCGTTGGTCCCCGCTTCCAGTTGGACGCCGGTGATGTAGAAGGTCGCGCCGTTGGTGCCAACTAGCGAGGTCTGGCCCGTGACTGAACGATATAGCGTGGAGCCCCAAGTACCCGCAGTCGTGGTGACACTGGACCCTGCCGCCACACCAAAAGAAACATAAATACCAACGTCGTTATTTTTAAGCCAAGTTCCAGTAGTGTCGCCGGGAATGGTGATTGTCTTGGTTTCCCAAGTGTTTGCTGCGCTGATGGTGTAGCTATAAATGTAGCAACGGTCCGCCGCAGAATTGGCGATGAACCCACCAAAAGTACCGGTCAAGCTGCTCCGAACCTTAAAGGAAAGCGTGACAGCCTGTGCAGACGCAGTGCCCCAATCAAGGTCGGCGCAGTTAAACCCCTCAATTGCTTGAATAAGCCCAAAATGCTCCGACGCGCCAATGCTGTATGCGGATAGCGAAGTGATTAGCTGGGAATTAGTAAATCCCGCCGGTGCGGTTGTGCTGCGCTGTGTGCTGATCTTGCTGCCCGCCGCAGACTCAGCGCGAATATAAAATCTGTCTAAAACGTAGCCATTGTTTGCCGCAGTAGACGGATTGGTTATGGTTACTGTTGCGCCCGCATATCGCTGGTCGATCCGCATGTCGCCGTTGATGATGCGGTTGCGGTTGCCCATGCTGTTCGGCGGCGATGCAACGCCGGAGAAAACAGCGTTGCTGCCGCCGCTGGCGTCTTGGTAGGTGTTGGCTTTTACGGTGCTCACGGTGCGGCTCCTTCAAGCGCGGCGATGCGGGCGGTCAGGGATTCGATCAGGGCTTGCTGTTCTTGGATGGCTTTGACCAGCACAGGGATCAGGTCGGCACGCACCGATTTGTACGGCTCTTCGCCTTCGGGAGCGGGATCGCGCCACTCATCAATCATGTCGGGGAAGACTGTCTCAAACTCTTGAGCAATCCAACCACGATCACCCTTGATGTTCTTACCCTTGCCCTCTTTCCAGTCGAACTTGCGAGGCTTGAGCGCCATCACAGCGTCAAGGCCCACATCAAGGTCTTGAACGTTTTCTTTTAGGCGCTGGTCAGAGATGGCGCTGATGGTGGTGCTGGTGGCGTAAACAGTACCACCCGCTCCAACATAAAACCGATACGCCCCTGCGCCCGTCGAGTATACGTTCCATGTAGTAAACGTATTGGCGGAAGACGAGGCGGTGGCGGTTGCATACCCGTTAGGTTGCAGTTCGACGCCAACGGTTGTATCGCTGCTTGCAGCTTTCCCGATTAGCACCTTTCCGCTGGAGTCGATGCGGGCGCGTTCGGCGGAGTTAGTGACAAGCTGCAATGCAGCGCTGCCAGCAGCTTCAATAACAGACGTTGTGGCACTGGCGTAGATCGCCATATTGTTGCCACCTGCAACGCCAAGACGCAAACCGCCGCCAGTGCTGCCTCGAACGTCAACAGTGGTGTAGCCAGAAGTAATGTCGTCGGGCGAAGTCGTCCCGATGCCGACGTTATTCGACGCATCAATGGTGACAGCACCAGCCGATGCCGATGCGTTGGCAGTGAACGGGCCCGCATTCGTGAGCACCGTGCCCGTCTGGTCAGGCAGCGTCAGCGTGCGGTCCGTGTTGCCGTTTGGCGAGGCAATCGTGAAGATGCCCGTGCCGGAGGCATTGCCTTGGATTTTTACTTGAGACAATTTAGCTCTCCTTTAGCAAGCCATCAGCACGCACGGGACGCAATAGGAGCCGTCCGCATAAGTGCAAGTGACATGGGTGGATGTGACTTTGGCCACGGTCTTGGAGCGGATGATGTCGTCGCCCTGCGGTTTGGCAGTGCCGTCTCCCGCAGACATCAGCAGGTCGCCACGCTGGACAGTCACGCCTTGGGCAATGCGGATGATCATGTCGCCCGTCATCGCCATGTTGATTTCGTCAACATCGTGCGCTTCGTCGTGCGACCAGTTAACAAACACGCCCGCCACGTTCGGGTCGCCGTCAACGTCCGACACCTTGACCTTGTTCAACTGCTCGTTGGGTACCGGATTGCCATCGGCATCGGTGTACTGGTTCATCTCATCCAAGTTGGACAGCACAGTGCCCTTGACCAGCGTGTCGTCCTTGGGGCCAGTGGTCTGCGCCCAGCGCGAGAGGTGACCGCCGTTGTAGGAGACTGTGGTGCCGGAGACGGATATGGAGCCTTCAGTGGTGCCGTCTTGCCGGAACAAAACAAGGTTGCCGTCGCTGGATTTTCTATTAACTTGCAGAGCCTCGCCGCCGTCACGGGAACATTCAATCAAGCCCTTGTAGGTAGTGCTCAAGCAGATGCCAGCCACGTTGTTATCTGCGGGAAGCGTGTCAGTGGTGCCAACAACAAAGTTCCCGCTGGAGTCGATGCGGGCGCGTTCGGTGCCTGCCCAAGAAGCAAACGCTAACGTGTCAGCACTTGGAGAGCCAAGGACAAATCCGTTTGTACTGGAGTTGGTTGCCAGCGCCAATTGATATGCTGTACTTGGCCCGGCAATAGATAAACGCACCCCCGGCGAAATCGTCCCGATGCCAACGTTGCCTGCGCTGTTTGCGACCAAAAGGTTATCCGCAAAACCAACAGCGTTTAGTTTTAAGTAATCGTTAGCCGCAGCATTCACCGTCCATTCGTATGGAACAGTTGCTCCGCTCTGGCGAAACGCGCCTGCAACTTGGAGCCTTGCCGCAGGGGAGGCCGTCCCGATGCCGACGTTCTGCGAAGAGGTAACACGCATCGCCTCCGTGCCGCCCGTGGCGATAGCCACCGTGTCAGCAGCGGGGAAGAAGACGCCGGTGTTGGAGTCGCCGCCCTGGACCGCCGGAGTGCCCGCAGAGCCGTCAACTCCGGCAATGCCCGTAGTTCCGTTAATCGTTACAGTCATATCAGATCACCGTCCATGTTGAGCCAGAGGGAACCGTCACAGTGACACCACTATTAATTGTGATGGGGCCAAACGTGCCAGCGTTCTTACTAGCAGTGATGGTGTAATTCGTTGTCACAGTCTGATCGTTCTCAATGAACACAGCATCAGAGCCGCCACCCGTTGCACCGCCACCGACTGCGCCCCAGGCGCTGCCGTTGTAGATTTCGGGCTTGCTCAGCGTGCTGTTAAACCGCAGGTAGCCAGCGGCAGGGCTACCATCCCGCTCGGCGGTGGTGCCCACTGGCAGCTTGCCAGACCCGGTGTTGCTGGTCTTCTCCACCACCAGGGCCGGGTCAACCGAGACAAAGCCCCAGGCAGATCCGCTGTACACCTTCACGCGGTTTGACACCGTGTTGAAGTACAGGTCTCCAGCACTCAGCGCGTTGCCGTCATTGTCCAGCGTCGGGTCAGAGCTGAAGGCCCCAAGGTATGTATCGGTGAACGAATCCAGAGCAGCTTCCGCAGCGGCCTGGGCAGTCTGTGCAGCAGTTGCGCTGCTAGCCGCGTTGGTCGCAGAGGTGCTGGCGGCCGATGCAGAGTTAGCCGCATTGGTAGCCGAGGTGCTGGCATTGCTGGCGCTGGTCGAGGCCGCGCTGGCCGAGGAGGCTGCATTGCTGGCAGAAGTGCTGGCCGAGCTTGCACTGTTGCTGGCATTGGTGGCCGAGGTTGCAGCAGCAGACGCGCTGTTGCTTGCGTTGGTGGCCTGGGTGGTGGCCGTGCTGGCAGAGGAGCTGGCAGAGGAGGCCGAGCTAGCTGCGTTAGTTGCGGATGTCGAGGCGTTAGATGCCGAGGTGCTGGCTGCGGATGCCGAACTGGCGGCATTGGTAGCGGCAGTCTCTGCGTTGGTCTCTGCAGTTTCAGCATTGGCCTCTGCGGTTTCTGCTGCGGCTTGTGCAGCCTCTGCCGCAATCTGCGCCGCACCAGCACTGGCGTTGTCAACAATCAGATCCCACTTTGCGCTGTCAGTGTTGGTGCTGATCGGCAGGGAGCCAGTAGAAACGTGCGAGGTGTTGGCGTAGTAGATATTGCCGTTGGTGGTGTCCTTGACAATATCGCGCTTGTTGTACGAAGTGCCAGCCGCCCAGTTGCCACGGTTGTCACCGATCACCTCGCCAGTAACGGGGTTGCCGTTATTGTCGAATGCCAGAGTCTTGTTTGCCCGAGCCGTCTTGCTAGGCAGCGTCATGGCGATGTCGGTCGGGTCAGTCACCGGGGCCTTGAGGCCACGCTCTGCTTTCTCATCCACCTGCTGGGAATAGATGGTCAGCGCGTCAAGTTCCTGGTTCAACGTGTTGGCGAACAGGTCGCCGCCAGTCACGAAGTCCGTGGTGCGCTGGATGCCGCGATCACCCACAATGGTGATGTTGTCAGCGCCAGTGGCCGCAGACACCAGGGTGATGCTGCCCGTGCCGTTGGTGTTGATCGTGACCGTGTAGTCCGTGGTCAGCGTCAGCAGGGTGGCGTTCTTGTAGACCGCAATGTCAGTCTGAGTCAGGATCTCAAAGGTGAAGCTGTACGGGCCGACACCTGCAGAGCCGGAGTAAACAACACGCCGAGAAACATCGGAAATGGGATAGGCCATTTATCTAGCTCCTTTGCCAAACTCGGCAAGTCTGTTCGCTTTTTCTGTGATTCGTTCTTTGATGGCTGGGCCGTAGGTCGGGTCTTCCAGCAGCATCTTGCGGGCAACCTCAAACACATCACCAAATACCTTGCTCACCACGTTCTGGTTGGTGTACACGGATGTGCCGCCCTTGCCCTGCTCAATTACCTTGAGCGCAGCCAGCACCTGATTCTCCAATTGCAGCTTGGGGCCGTTGGCAATCCGCAGCAGCTCGTTGTACTCTTCAGCCGTAAGCTGCGTGTCAGTCGTGATGGCTTCCTTGCCAACCTGCACAGGCATACTCACCTTGCGGGCTGGCATCGAGATGTTGGCATTGAGCTGGATCAGCCCCTGGTCAACCTCCCGCATCTTGCCCTCTTTCATCCGCAGCGGTGACCATGTGTATTCATGCTCAATCGGTTCGCTCCAGATGTTGAGCAGCGGAGGCAAGCCCTCTGACAGCCCAGGCGTATTGGCCTTCCACTTGTTCAGCGCGTCCATGACACCCTTTAGGCCAGCGGGCGCATTGGGGTTCATCTGGTAGTCGCGGCGCAGGGGGTCGATCTGTTCCTTCACCGAGGTGGCCGTTCCGCTCAGGGGCTGGATACTCTTGAGGCCAGCAGTGGTGGCGAACTCGGCCAGACCGTTGATGGTCTTGATCAGTTGCTGACGGCTGTTAGGAGCCTGCCCGCCGATTAGGGTGGTGATGTTGGACACGCCCTGCAGGAACGGGCTTTCCATGATGTAGTTACCCAGGCCGAAGATGGCGCCGCCGACGTAGGCATTGAGGCGGCTGTCGTCCTGTTCATAGCGGGCATAGTCCGCATAGTCAGCGGCCATGGCCATCAGAGCGCCAACAGGCTCCATGCCTTGGTAGCTGATGAACACCTTGCCTGCGTAGTCGCCAGAGCCAAAGCGCACATTGGTCGGGAACTTGGACAGGGCCTGTCGCACTTCCTCATCGGAGCCATCAAAGTCCAGCACGATGCTGTACGGCTGCCAGCCCTGACGGATCATTGCCTCGCGGGTGCCCTTCTCGCCAGGGCCAGACCCAGTCACTAGGTTGCTGGTGGCGAACTCGGTGAATCCATACATGGCAGCGGTGCCCAGGCCGACCTTGGTCAAAGCCATGTCAGCTTCTTTGCCACCCTTGGCAATGGCTTGCCGGAACCCAGCCGTCAGCGGAGCAAAGGGCGTGCGCTGCAGGGCTTGGCTCATCACGTTGACCGGGGTGGAGATGAACGGGATCTGCGTCCGCAGCGCAAAGGCCATCGGGGAGTTGGGCGTAGAGTCAGCCTGCAGCTTGCCGATGCGCCCCTCCAGCTTCTGGGTGAACGTGCCCACTTCAGCAAGCTGGGTGATGTAGTCAGGCGGCTCCAGCAGGAACTGGTCTACAGCATTACGCTGCGCTGCAGCAGCCTCGGCCAACGTCTTGCCGCCCTTGAGCGCCTCGTCATACGCCACGATGCCCGTGCGGGTGGCCTCTGCCGTCAGCTCATAGGTGTAATTGATGCCCTTAAAGAACTCATCCGAGGCCATCAGAGCGCGGCCAGGGAGCGTGACAACCGTATTCAGGGCCTTGATGCCCAGGCCCAGAGGATTGCTCTCCGTGTAGTTGAACAGCTCCATGCGGGACTGCTGGCGGGCAATCTTGCCAGGATCAGTCCAGCCTTTAGGCACGCCATTAGCGAAGGCATGGGACATGAGCTGCCAGCCGTTACGCACTGCCACAGGAGTCGAGGCCAGGATGGACGGCAATTCAGCAAACTCGTAGACATCGTCAGCGCCAATGCCCACAGCCGTCCGCAGCTTGCCCACACCAGCAGCAGCACCGCGCTCAATCATGCGGTACGGCAGAAAGACAGAGTTAGACAAGAAGTTCTTAACGTGGGTGCTAGGACGGGACAAGATGCCGTTCACATAGACCGTGAACATCTTCTCCCAGACATTGCCCTGCGCCATGCTCTTGATCAGCTCGGCCTTGCCCTCTGGAGTCTTCACATCCAGGTAAGCCTGGGCGAACTTGGTAATGTCAGTCTGGTTACCAAACTGCTCCAGGATCTGCATAACTTCCTGGGTCGTACCGCGAGGCATCCGCATCACGGCCAAAGACTGGGCAATGTTGGTCTGGTAGTTCTTGACGCTCTGCATCAGCACGTTGCTGAAAGCAATAGCCTGGGTTGCCTCGGCCAGCTCCGTGGGCGTAGCCGAGCCATCAGCCACCTTGGCCAGCAGGCCGTCCAGGTGCTCCATGATCCCGACCTGGGCCTTGCCCGCCAGGATCACATTCTCAGGCGAGACTTTTAACTTTCCAGAAGTGACATCCTGAATGAACTTAGCACCAAAACCAGCAGCCTCGGCGGCCTCTTCCCAGCCTTTAAACGTACCACGGGGAGTCTGGACACGTTCGGCCAGCACCATCATGGTCTGCTTGACCGATTCGTCGGTGTCCATCAGCGGCATATTGAATGCCGTTTCCGGGGGCTTCTCGCCAGTACGGGCAGCCATGCCGGGTTTCTCGGCAACCACCTGCTGTGGCGTAGGCGCAACAGCCTTGGCCTGCTCTACTTGGCCAGCCACCCGCGCAGCTTCCGGTGACGCAACACCAGTCTGGGCGGCAGCCTTTTGCAATTCGGTGATCTCTTGGGCTTTGGCGGCCTCGGGTGTAAGCGGCGCGGGAGCAGGCCGGATGTCCTGGCCTTTGATGCGGCGCAGCACCTCGCCAATGACTTCCATGCGGCCACCAGCGATCTGAACGCCGTCAGCCATCTGGACTTCCGGCGGGATCTCGGGGACGGTGGCGGCTTCTAGCTGGTCGTTCTGCGGGGCGGTGCCCAGCTCGACCCGTTGCTCCAGGTCGGCAGCGTCCTGATTGAGCTGATCCAGCCGCTGATCAAGGGGACGGACTGCCATTACTGAGGCTCCAGAGGGGGTTGCGGCATTGTAGCGGCAAGGGCTTGAAACGCAACATTTTTAGGCAGCATTACTTCTGCTCCTTGTCCTGCGTTGCCGCACCTGTTGCCGTCACCCCGCCAGCCCCTTGCAGAATGCGCGGGTCATTGGGGTTCCAGGTGCCCTTGTTGAAAACTGACTTGACCTGCGCTGGCTGGTACACGCCAAGGTTCTTGCGCCCACCTTCTCGTACATAAAACGCATCAAACCCTAAATCTTTCAACGCCTGCTGAAACTGAGGTGCCTCAATGACCCCCCAGTTCGCCGTTCCATCCTTCTTCTCAATGTCGGCATCAATAACCCGCCTCATCCCCGTTTGATCATCCGCTGATTTGTAGAGTGGAACTCGCTCCATCAACAAGTCGATCACGGCGCTTCTATGCGCTGGATTGTCATAATCAAACGGATTTTTAGCTTGCACATAAACAGGCATTAAGTTTGCGCCTGTAGTGCCAACAACTGGAGCACGCGCAAACTCCTCCGCAAACTTAGGATCATCGGTGAAAAACATAGCCCCAACAGGAGGCATACCCTCACCTGGAGAACGGCTTGGATCAAATGCTTCAAAGTTACGAACGGTTCCGTGATACATCACTTTGGGTTTACCGGAATCGTCAACAACTTTACTGTCTCCAAACCACCGCTTAAACGCGGGCTTAGTGATGTCACCAGCAGCAGGCACTTCAATCGCTGGCGCATCCGGCGCTACCTTTAGAATCGCTCCAGTCTTGGTCAGATAGTTCTCAACCATCTCGCCAGCCTTTGGAGCCAGCGCCTTGCCTGCAGCTTGTGCGCCTTTGATAGCAGTCCTTGCTCCCCTGACAGTACCTGCGGCTCCAGGAATCATGCCAACAGCGGCCATGCCAGCCTGCACGCCAGCCTCGCCCAGGTCGCCACGCTTGACCGCTTCAACGGCCTCCCCGCCAGCAATGACCGCTTCCTCGGTCTGCAAAGCCGTACCCAGGAACGGTACTATGTCAGCCAGCCCCATGCCAATTGGCAAGTTGCTGCTACCGCCACCCATGATGGTCTGAGCGTTCTTGCGGGCGGTGTTGCGGCTTGCACCCAGGCGCTCAAAGCCAGCCTGCAGGAAGTCTGCAAGCTGCTGTCGGATCGTCGGATCAAACGGTTTAATTGTGTCTACTGGCCGACCAGGGGCCATCCCAGCGCCAGCATCCGACACGGTGCCAGACGGGCCAGCAGCCAGCAGCACAGGCTCATCAACGGGCTGCACTTCCTCGCCAAAGGTCTCGACCTGCGGCTCAGGCTCGGGGTAGAAGACGCTATCCCAATTGGCTCTAAGTTCTTTTTCCAGCATGGTGATCCTTAGAGGTTGTTCTTGTAGATGTTGATCTGGCGCTTGAGGTTCTCGACCTCACCAGCCGACAGGCCGCGCACCTTGCTCGGGTCTATCTGCTCAATCGGCACCCCAGGCATAGGGATCTTCTTGGCCTCCATCAGGCGTGTGATGGCCTCCCGAGCGCCCTTGCGTGCGTCCTCTTTCTCGCGCACGCTCTTGTCCTCACCGTACTCCTTGACGGCCTGACGCGCTGCGACAGAAGGCTCCGGGTAGACCATTACGCCCTGGTCGTTCTTGACCTGGGTGGACATCAACCGCTGGAAGTTCTGCATATAGCCATTCTTCTGGTTGATCCTGTCCTGCCCCGGATTGATCATGTTCTCCGTGATGCCAGCCGACAGATTGATGAAGTCAACGGCATTGCGGTACTGGATGTCCACAATGGAGCGGCCAAGTTGCTCATACTGCCGATTACTCAGGGAACCTGCAAAAGCAGAAAGCTGGCCCAGGTTCGTGATCTGGCCATTGCGGATCTGCTGATACAGCGACACCTCAAGCTGCGGGTTGTCAGCGGCACCTTTAGGCTTGAGCGCGGCATCACCCTGCTCAAATGTCATCTGGTTAATGCTGATGAGCGTCTGCACAATCTCCCGGCGACGGGCGGTCGTGGTCTTGGGATTGAGCAGCTCAATGCTCAAGGTGTTGCCCTTCTCTTTGTTCAGCAGATCAAGGTTTGCCTGATCAATCTTGCGGGCAGATTCAACATCACTGTACAGTTTGAGCGTTCGCTCACGCACCAGCTTCTTGTCAGTATCTGACAAGTTCTGATAAATCCTGGTCATCGCACCAAAGTCGCCCTTGAGCACCTTGCTCATGGCCGCACCAGCGGTAGTGGCGAATTCTGGCGAGGTGGCCACCGAAGTCAGTGCGCCGACCTTGGCCTCGTTCACCATCTTGTTAAATGCGTCAACGTGCTTGCTGGTGCCAGTGATGCGGATAGACGCATACAGAGGCGCTCTGGTAGCCTCAATCAATTGATCTACGTTGATCTCTTTCTGAGTGGTCGGATCAATAGCCCCGGCCTGCTTTAGGATGGTCTCGACAATCGGCTGCAGCTCGGTAATCCGCTGGTTAAGCCGGGCATCGTATTGCTCCAGCTCAACCTTCACCCGGCGGTCATTGGCCTCTTTGTAGACCTGATTACCGGCCAGCGTCAGCGCCGAGCGCAGCCGGATGGATTCCTTGGGGTCAAGCGCCAGCAAGGTAGAGGAATATCCGTCCACCAAGTCCTTGAGCTGCAGACGCACCTCTTCCGGGTCTAGATTCTCACCAGCCTTGATCCGGGCCGCGTAGTCAGCAATGGTCTTCTGACCTTCAAGCTGCAGCTCTGAAGACAGAAGCTGTGCCTGGGTTTCCTCGTACACCCGTTGAAACGCACCGCCAGCTCCCTTGACTTGCAGACCAGCACCGCTCTGGGTGGCAAAGTCGATATGCTCTTTGGTCAGCGGATTCTCAATGGCGTACTTGCGGGCCTCTTTCTCAGCCTGGGTTACGGCAACGTCCTGGAAGTAGGCCGTCATGCGGTCAAGCGCCCGACCGATCTGGTCGAACTGCTGGACACGCACTTGCTGCTGCTGCGCTCCAGCCTCTTGGCTGGCCGTAGAGATGCGGGGCAGATCAGCAAACTGAGCGCCCATCGTTTCGTAGCGGGGCAGGGAGGTAGCCATGCGTCTTCCCTCTTAGGATGTCTTACTCGGCTTGGCGCTCTCGCCAAACTTGGACAGGCCCATCAGGCCCGTTGCAGCCGCCGACAGCATTGCCGGAGCCGTCGAGAAGGTGCCAGCAATAGCCGAGGCTGCCTGCAGGTCTTGCGAGGCCGACAGCCCCCCGTAGATGGCCGCGTCAGCGTTCTCGCGCAGGATCTGGAACTCACGGCCTGCACGCACCGCATCGGCCTGCTGGGCCGTCATGGGTGAGCCAGTCAGCGGATCAACACCAGCAGCAGCCGCACGGGCACGGCCAGCAGCCGCAATCTTTAGCTGTCGCTCAAAGATCTGGTTTGCTTGGTTGCTGTAGTTCAGGGCGTTCTGGCGACCCTGCAGCTTTGCTTGCTCGGCCTGGATGGCCAGACGCTGCGACTGCAGTTGAGCCTGTTGCTTCTGCGCCTGGGCAGCATTGACTGCGGAGATGACGCTAACCGCCGTCCCAGCGGCGGCAATCGCCGGAGCATAGGGCGCTATGGCCGTAGATGCTGCTGCAATGAATTCCATTATGTGCCTCCGTAAACCGACAGCTTGTACTCAAGGCCAAGCAGGGTCAGCTTTAACGGTACGTCCTGCGTGACCGTAATCTGAGCATCCTGGGTGTATCCAAGAATGCCGTTCAGAACCTTGGTGCCAGTGAACTCCGGCACCGCATTGTCCAGAATATTGACCGTATCGAGCGTGCGGATCGGGATGGCATTGTCATTGATGACAATGTCCTGCGTCTTGTACAGGATGGCATTGATCTCGACGATGCGCTTCTTAAAGCCGATGCGCGTGCCAACCGCCATGCGAGGCTCAATCGGCAGCGTCTTGACCGTGATGGTAAACGGCAGGCCCACCTCGTAGCTGGTGGTGCTGGGACGATCAAAGGTGACGGCACCGCCCCCGCTGACAGTCTCGTTAGACAGCACGCTGCCGTCCGCGATCACGTTCAGGCTCTTGCCGATGTGCGGCAGGCCACTCGCTCCAGATGCAGCCCCACCGCTGAACCCGCAGTCCGTGCGGAAAGAGGAGTCAAACACCTCCACAAAGTAGCGGTTCACCGAGTTAAACGTGCGCTTGACGACAACGTAGATGTCTTCAATGTCCACGCCTACGTCCTTGAACTCACCATCCGTGGTGATGCGGCTAGGAGCCACCACGCCTTGCTGGCGCAGCAGCGAGTAGGCGGTCAGCGTCCCGGTGCCGTTCAGGATGTACAGGGCATCAGCCTCATCCGTGCTGGCAGCCTTACGCAGGGCCATCTCGGCAGGCTCCAGCAGCAGGTGGCTGGACAGCAGCGAGATGCTGGTGCTGACGTAGGAGGCCGTCGTATCGCTGAACAGGAACTCATTCAGGGCCTTGCCCTGGCGCTGGATATACAGCGTCCCAGACTGCAGCGGTTTGACCCGGATACCCTCGCGGGAGCCGTTTCGGCTGATGGCCTTGGCAAAGAAGTTGTTCGGAGTGATCGGCTGCAGGTCGCCCTGCGGCACATAGAACTCACCGCCAGTCGTGAAGATCTGCAGGTCACGGGCACTGATGATGTCCGTGATGATGTTCAGGCTGTTGGTGTCCAGCGTAGCCTCAACAGCATCATCGTCATAGGCTTGGTCAGGATTGAAGTCGAAGAACAACCCGACCTTGCTACCCCAGACGGTAGACGGGCGGGACTTGCTGCCGCCAAAGTACAGCCGACCCTCATGGAACGTGCAGGTACGGGGCCAGCCCTTACCGCTGCTCCAGACATCCTCATAGCCAGCCTCCAGCTCCCAGCTACCGCTAGCAACAGCAGTAGTGCTGAAGAACGGAATCTCGACTACCGCGCTGACCACGGTGCCGCTGGTGTAGGACACGATGCGGGCACGGCCCTGGGGGCTGGCATTGACGTACTGATTGACGCTGCCAGCCGTGAAGACGCTGGCGCTGGCCGTCAGGGTAATGCTGCCAGACACGGCAGACGGGGTCAGCGTAGCCGCAGGGTTGGAAACAGACGGGGTGTACTGATACTGCGGGATGCTGGTGAACGTGATGTTCGTGGCTGTCCAAGACGCATCCGTGGCACCACGCACGATCTTGATCGGGTTGATGTCCTTGTGGGTGATGATCAGCGTATCAGCAGACTGCGTCCAGACCATAGTGGACAGGATGCTGCTGGTCAGCGCGGAGATCGACAAGTAGTCATTCGCGCCGCCGTTGATGGCCGTAATGAGCTGCTTGTCCTTAAAGACATACATCCGTTGGTTCGTGAACACCAGCATATAGCTGTCGGTGACACTGAACTCAAAGGACACGCAGCGGGTGCCGCTGCCAGGGCTAGACGCAGAAGGCAGCTCAAACAGGTGCTTTAGACCGCCCCGGCGGGTGACACCACCCTGGGGCTGGACAAGCACGTTCTCAAGCCGCTCTGCTCCGTTGTTGTACTGCTCCAGGTCAATGCGGGCACGCAGCAGGGGATCTAGTTCCCCGCTGCTGAAGTTGGTCTGGATGGAGACAATGCGGGTCATTAGAACCTCACAGCCACCAGCGAGAAGTCCTCAAAGGCCGGGTTCGTGTTGCCCTGGCCATCAATCACCATGGCCGTGCGGAAGTACCCGCCACGGTTGTTCTCGCTAGGCGCACCCACTGCCACGCCCTGCCAGTATTGGGTCTTAGTGACCTGATCCGTGATGGCATCAGACAAGTGCCACGCCATCATGTACTTCAGCAATTGGATGAAGTAGGTCGGCAGCTCGCTCTCATTGGGGCGGTACTGGTAGTCAATGACCACCACCTCCTCGTTGGTCAGCAGCTTGTCGCCCTGGATGATCCAGTCAGTGAACGTGCCAGCCCCGACAGCAGTCGAGGTGTAGGCCCTGCGGATCGTGCCTAGACGATCAGACGGAAGCTGGAACTCGTACTTGTATTGATTGACCGGGGTGTTGATCGTCTTGGCCAGTTGCACCTTTTTGAAGGTGAAAGACCAAGGATAGGCCTGCATGGTTGAATCACGCAGGTTAGGGTAGATACGGTCGCAGACGTTGGCTGCATCCGTGCCCTCATTGAACGAGCTGATGGGCTTTGACCCCAGCATGAGCAAGGCATCAGAGCATACAGTTAAAGCGGAGTCACCTGCTGCCATATGTCACCTTAAACATCTCTGAGATTGACCCATGTCTCGGCATCCATTCTACGGCTCCCGAAAACTTCTGGGTGAAATATTCAAACCACTGCTGGTATGAATCTTTGCGATTGATGTGAAGCTCTACATTGTTATGCTTGCTTGAGCCATTGTGGACAGTCAGCAAGATATGCTTTTTGGCTACACGCTCCAGCTCACTGCAAACGGCATCGGTATCTTGTGGAACCAGATGCTCAATCACATCAAACATGGTCACAGTGTCAAAAGACTTGTCCGGGAACGGGATAACATGGGCCAGCCCGTTGACCACCCGGTGGCCATCACATAAATAGTCCACAGCCTCCAGGCCACGAACATCGGTAAAGCCCAGCTCCTCGGCCATGCGGAGGGTCTCCCCACGGCCACAGCCCACATCCAGCAGGCTGCCTCTCTCTAGTGTTCTCAGCGCCAGATCAACATGGTTCCTGCGGCGGCTTCCCATGCGGTAATCGGCAGAGCGGTAGCACTGCTGGTATTTGCTGATCTCGGCCTCGCGCAATACCTCAAGCATCTGGCACCCCCAAAATCCCAGCGGTAGCCCCAGACATGGAGAAGATGCCAGCAGTCTTGCCCTGGAAATGGAAGGTTCGCAGGTGACTGAGCCAGTGTTCCACTTGATTGTCCGTGGCAAAGCCGTCAGGCTTGGTGTATTCGGAAGGATACTTTTCTGAGTAGGCCAGATTGCCCATGCTCAGAGGAATACCCGCCATGATCACCTCTTCAAACCCCATGCCGTGCTTGGCCCACAAGGCCCCTGCTACGCCACTGGAGCCGCAAACCCAGTTTAGGCTGGGCCAGATGTAGTCCGTCTTGTCGCCCATGATGTTGGCCCGGCCATGCACCTTGACCTGCGCCTTAGCTTTGTACTGCTCGGCAAGGTTGTTGTGCTGCGTCCAGACGTGCCGGATCTCCGGGATCATGGCACCAGCGTTATTCACGCCGACAAGGTAAGCCTCGGGCCGTAGAGCCAGGGCTTTTTCTAGGTCTTCAAATACGCAAGGGGCACTGCCACAAATGATGGCAGTACCCCAATGCTTGACGTTATACCGTTCGCGCATAGAGAAAGAGGGGGCGAACCCCCTCTTTATCAGTCGCTGTCGGTAGCGGCCAAGGTGGTGCCGTTGCTCACATCGACCACGGTACCCGTGTTCGACAGAACATACACCAGCGTTGCCACAGCAGTGGTGCCAGTGGAGGTCACGCAGTAGATCAGATCACCAACACGCAGAGTGCCAGCCAGGGTGTTGAAGTAACCCTCGGTGTTCACATCGGCGATAGCGTCGGTGGTCGAGTAGGAGTAGATGCCAGGAGCATTGCCACGCTTGTTAGCAGCAATGACGTTCCAGCCAGTAGCGGAAAAAGCCATGATTTACTCCTTATTCGCGGCAGGTGATTTCAACGATGCCGCCAGCGTCGATGGCCACAGCACCAGCGGAGAGCATCGACGACACCAGCCAAGAGGTCTTCTCGGGGATGTAGTTGATCTCAGAGCGGATGCCCATGCCTTCAGCCATGCCGACAGCAGTCTTGTGCCAAGCCCAGACCTTAGGGGCAGAGCCAGAGCCACCGCCAGTCAGGCCGCCTTCAGAGCGGTCACCGATGGTGATGAACTTGAAGCCCAGGAACGTGTCCAGATCACCCTGCACCAGAGCCTTGACCGTGTTGAAGTCAGAGCTGGTGACAGCGGTTTCAGACAGCAGGGCCATCAGGTTGGCGGCGTGAACCAGCAGGTAACGGTCGCCCATCGGCACGTTGCCCTTGTCCAGCAGCTCCTTGGCCTTACGCAGCTTGGCCACGTTCAGGTTGGAGTCAGTGCCACCGATGTCGTTGGAAACGGTCAGGGTGGTGGACGAAGCAGCAATCGCGTCAATGACGATCTGGTCAGCGCGGCGGCCAATGGCCTTACCGACAACCTGAACCAGCTCAGAACGCTCGTCAAAGTTGACCTTGGCCTGATTGAAGATGTCGCTGTATTCAGCGGCAATCCAGTCAGACAGGGTCACCGTGGCCTGCGAGTAGGTCACGTTCAGCGGGGTCACATCGGTTTGCGGGACGCGAACCTGGGCAACGCCAGCGCCGATCTTGGGGAACTTGTGGGTGGCCGCAGTAACGCCAGTGCGAAGGCGGACAGTGTTACGCAGGACAGCATCAGCTTGATACGCCTGTTTAACTTCCGCATCGAACAGGGTTACAAAGGCATTAGAGATGCTAATAGCCATTTGAGTCTTCCTGAAACGGGTTGAACTTAGGGTTTATCGTCGCTGGTTGTCCAGGTCGCCCTGGGCCTTGACTTGTGCTTATCCTCGCACCGAGCAGTGGATTACCACCATCTATCGGCCTTGCGGTTGTCGATGGAGGAATTCTATCGCACAAGAATCAGGATGTGTCAACTATTTCTTGGCATAGGTTCCCCAAGGGTGGATAGCTCGGTATCCAGCCCCTCCCGGAGGGACTAGCCTGTAGTCCTTCCCAGAGTACCCATGAGGCAGCGATTCATCCGATGCGTGCTTGTCCCACCCACTGGACACGCATCTACCCAAGTCCCTCGCTGACAGGCTTGTCGGGTTAGCTGGAATGGTGTCCCCCAGCCCGGTGTTTCTTGGGTGCGGCCCATGCAGGCCCATATGCTGACGCGCCCTGACGGCTGCGTAGAAGCAGAAAAGCCGTTTACTACTGCCCTCGGTAGGAACCCCCTAACGGGGGCGAGAGCATGAGTAAACGGCCTTCACTGTGTCGCTTCCTACGGCAACAGGGGTGACTTTGCCCAAAAAAAAGCCCCCTGTCAAGAGGGGGCTAATTCATCCATGGCAATTAATTGTAGAACTTCTCGTAAAGACGCTCAACCTTCTGGCGGTAGCCAGCGTCGGTCTTGTACTTGGGATCTGCCACCATGGCCTCCAGGTCTTCCTTGGACATGGATTCCTCGGTCTGACCCTTGATGGTGTCCACTGGCACGCGGCCCTCGTAGGTCTCGCGCAGCTTCATCAGGGCTTTGATGCCCTTGGCGGTGTCTCCCCAGCGGGCGAACTCGTTGAAGTCCTCCTTGCTGAAGATTCCCTTTTGGACAAGGCCTTTGCCCCAGGTGGCCATGTTGGAGATGATGGCCTTGCTATTGGGGCCAAGCTCTGCCAGCTCTGCTTCCATGCTGCGCTGGGCTTCCTGCTGCTGCAGGCCACCCATCTGCACAAACTGGCTAGCTAGCTCATCAAAGGCTTGCTGGCTCAGGCCGTACTTTTGCGCCCAGGAGA